>PDWI01008252.1_pt1 | contig 12992 bp, 10 predicted proteins | sample 1430891 | NCBI WGS metagenome assembly PDWI01 (sample SAMN01162508, study PRJNA174530) | Oral metagenome, whole genome shotgun sequencing project. | biome: Marine environment; feature: Marine mammal; material: Swab sample of the gingival sulcus; isolation source: swab sample of gingival sulcus... | reverse complement strand
GCCCAAATATTTCTATTTCATCCAGAACCCTTCTGAATTTACTGCCGATCTGACTTAAACGATACTCTACGCGGGGTGGAACTTCAGCATATACCTTTCTTTCAATAAGTTTATCTTTTTCAAGTTGGCGGAGTTGTCTTGTTAAAACCGTACGGGTAACTTCAGGCATGGATTTTTCCAATTCATTAAATCTTTTTGTGCCCGTGCTGAGCTGATATAGAACCACGATGGCCCATTTCCCATTTAAAATCCTTTGCGTTGTTACAAAAGGACATTTTTCGTAAACATTTTCCATGAATTTTCTCCAGTAAAACAGGCAAAAGTAGCAATAAAGATACTATGTATTATAAATGTTCGTACTTGCTAAATCAATCCTATTAAACTAAAAAAATACACAAGACAGGTAAAGTGCTTGTCTACTGAGACAGAAATTTGTTTTATCAAACCAAAGGAGAATGTGTATGAATGGGAAAATAATGGATGTATTTAATGCTTACAATGAAGCATTGATCAAAGGGAATTTTTCAGCAGTATTTGACATGATGACTGACAATATTATATGGCATCAGTCAGGGGGTGTAATTACAGGAAAGCCGGCGCTGGAAGAGCATCTGGGAAAGCTTTCTGAAAAAAGTAATGGAACACTTAAAGTAACAACTGACTGGGCTGGGCGGAAACTGGATATGGACGGAGTTGATTTATTCAGGATTGAAGATGGTAAAATCCATGAGGTATGGTTATTTTCTTCAGAACAATCCCTTGAAGACCAATTCTGGGAATAAGGAATAAAATTTGTCAGATGATTTGATCTGAGCAGAAAAAAATCTTCCCATGCCATGGGTGTATAACGACAGGCGGGCCGACTGGGTATGGTATCCTCCGGTCAGCCCGCAACAAAAAAATAAAAGCAACCTAACAGACTAGAAAAATTGTCATATTAAAAACAAGGAGCAATGAAGTGAAAAAGAGGCCTGTCTGCGCTGACGTTTCTTTTTAGCCTTTCAACGGCTCATGCCTATTCGCTATGGATTAACTGCTTTTAATCCCTTGTCCACCCCCCCCCCTTTCAGACTAAGAGTTGGCGGTTGCGACTCCAGCTTCTGTCTAAAAATCTTTTACACTTGAATAAAAGGAAATCTTTTCTTAAACTTCACTTTTGCAAGCATCAAAAGTTAGTGTGGCCAATAACCTCTTTTATTCAAAAGGAAACAACCATGCCCTTTCCCCCGCCGGATAAAAACAATATTATTGACCTGCTGCCCGACAATCTTTCCGCGGCCAATGAAAAAAATAAAAACCAGTTTCGGGTGTTTGCCCTGCTTTACGATCCGGTCATGAAGTATTTTATCCGGCCAAGGGTACATAAGGCCAACCCGTTGCGGCATCAGAACATTTGGCAGGAGTTGATTGGCTCTGTGTGCAAGGCAAAAATTCTTGATCTGGCCTGCGGGACAGGCGGGCTTATTGCCTGTATGGACAAGGATAATGGCTATACGGGACTTGATTTGTCCTATGAAATGCTGAGAAAAGCCGGTAAGCGTGCCAGGGAAAAGGGTTTTTCAAGCTGCCGTTTGATTCGTGCCAATGCTGAAACCCAAATTTTTCCCAAAGGCAGTTTTGACCTGGTGGTGACAGATACAGCCCTGCACATGATTCCCGACTGGCAAGGGGCAATCAGGGCCGCTGCCAATAGTCTTGATTCTCAGGGCACTTTAATAGGAGCGGTACCGGTTATTGGTCTTGATAAAAATTTTGACAAGGGCTGGAAAAAATATTCCAATAGTCCACAATTTCACGCCCTGACTACTGAAGATCTTGCAAAAGCCTGCCAAACAAATAATCTCGATTTCACTTCCCTTCACACCAACGGCGGAATGCTCTATTTTCGGGCATATAAAAAAAAGGGCTAGAAAAAAGTTCAGGGTATTTTCTATACAATATCAACAATATTTCGTAAAGGGAGAACCGAAATCTCTTTTTCTACCGGGTAGGCATGTTCTCCCGGATACACAATCCAAAGATGTGCAAGGTTCAAATCATTATAAACAATGTGCATGGATTTGGTCATTGTGGGAGCTTCATTGAACTTATATTCGATACCATATCTTTTACCGTCCTTGAAAAACAACAAATCAAGTTCTGCCCCGCTATGGGTCGCCCAGTAATACACCTCACCCAACCTGAGTATCTGTATCGTTTGTTCCAGAGCAAACCCTTCCCATGACGCTCCCAGCTTGGGATGCCCCAATAAACCATGCATATCAGGAATCGTCAGCAGGTGATGTAACAAGCCTGAATCCCTGAAATATATCTTCGGAGCTTTTACCTGCCTTTTGCCCAGATTTTCATACCATGGCTGCAACTGCCGCATCATAAAGGTACCGGTCAGGATATCCAGATAACTCTTGATGGTCTTATCTGTTACTCCCAGAGAGCGGCCCATTTCTGAAGCATTCAAAGTCTGCCCATGATAATGGGCAAGCATGGTCCAGAACCTTCTCATCACCACAGAGGGTATGGTAAATCCAAGCTGGGGAATATCTCTTTCCAGAAAGGTACGGATAAAGGCCTCTCTCCAGCTAACACTCCCGTCAGTTAAATCCGCTGTGTAGGAAAGAGGAAACCCGCCGCGTATCCAAAGTTCCTGAATGTTGTTTTCCCCGGTCTCCATAAAATTGAAACCGGATAACTCGACAAATTCAGTTCGCCCGGCCAGGGTTTCCGATACATTTTTTATAATATGGGGAGAAGCGCTGCCAAGGATAAGGAATCTGGTACGTTTATCCGGTTTGTCCACCAGAACTCGCAGGGTTTTGAAAAGCTCTGGTTTTTCCTGAATTTCATCTATAATCACCAGACCTTCAAGGGAGCCAAGAATCAATTCCGGGTTTTGAAGACGCTGAAGATCCTGGGAAGATTCCAAATCAAAAAAGACGGCATGGAATTTTTTTTCAAATATTCTGGCCAATGTTGTTTTTCCGCATTGTCTTGGACCCAAAAGAGAAACCACAGGGACTCTTTTTAATGCCTTTTCAATCGCCTGTATATGTGATGGTCTTTCAATCATGCAAGCATATTATCATTGAAAATTCGGAATGTAAATCCGAATTTTCAATGATAATATAACCAAATAAAGATTATGTGTTGCCATCGCCTAAAAAATGCATATTGTTTTATAAATTGACCTGCCCCATCCCATGTGTGAAGGCTGGTTGGTCAAAAGCAACATATCTATCGGCAATGAAATCTTACAAAATATAACATAAGGAGGTTATATGGAATTCAAAGACTATGGCGATGCACCTTTTGTGGTGAACATCGAAGAGATGACCCTGAAAAATGAAAATTACCGGACAGCCCTGTGGACAGGGAAAAACCTGCAATTAACCTTGATGAACATCCAACCCGGCGAAGATATCGGTTTGGAAGTCCATAACGACCATGACCAGTTTTTGCGGGTGGAAGAAGGCGAAGGACTTGTACAGATGGGTGATTCAAAAGATAATCTTTCCTTTGAGGAAAAAGCGTCTGATGATTTCGCCATCTTTATTCCGGCAGGCAAATGGCACAACGTCACCAACACCGGAACAACAAACCTGAAAGTGTATTCCATCTATGCTCCGCCGGAACACCCACACGGCACCATTCATAAAACCAGAAAGGAAGGATACGAAGCGCACTAATTCTCTAATAAATCAAAAATAAAAAAGGGAACCCCCGGCAATTTCACGGATGGTTCCCTTTTTCTATTTTATGGAGATACGTGTCTGACAACCAAGACTGATTAATTAATTCTCAATAAAGGTTTTCAGCTTCTTACTCCTGGTTGGGTGACGAAGTTTACGCAAGGCTTTCGCCTCAATCTGGCGAATTCTTTCCCTTGTAACGGTAAAATCCCTACCCACTTCTTCCAGGGTATGGTCTGATTTTTCTCCAATGCCAAACCGCATCCGCAATACCTTTTCCTCTCTTGGGGTCAGGGTGGCCAGAATTTTCCGTGTCTGCTCGGCAAGGCTTAAATCAATGGCCGCTTCCGAAGGAATGGAAAATTTCTTGTCCTCAATGAAATCTCCCAAATGGCTGTCTTCTTCTTCTCCAATGGGGGTTTCCAGAGAAATGGGTTCCTTGGCAATTTTCAACACCCGGCGAACCTTTTCAATGGGAATTTCCATTTTCTCTGCGATTTCCTCCGGCGAGGGTTCTTTTCCCATCTCCTGCACAAGATAGCGAGAGGTACGGATGAGTTTGTTAATGGTTTCAATCATATGCACAGGGATTCGAATGGTTCTTGCCTGGTCAGCAATGGCCCTGGTGATGGCCTGACGAATCCACCATGTGGCATAGGTGGAAAATTTGTAACCGCGGCGGTATTCAAATTTATCTACAGCCTTCATCAAACCAATATTGCCCTCCTGGATCAAATCCAGAAACTGCAATCCCCTGTTGGTGTATTTTTTGGCAATGCTGACCACAAGACGCAAATTGGCCCGAACCAGTTCCTGCTTGGCCCGTTCCGCATGTCTCCTGCCCTTGTCAATGCCTGCAACAATATCACCCAATTTGTCCGTATCTCCTTTGATAAGGGATTTTTTATCCTCAATCTGGCCAAGAATTTCATTGAGATCCAAGAACAACTGGCGAGCTGTTTTCTCAGAAATTTCTGCCCTGCCCATGGCCCATTCGAGAAATTTCTCCTCATCTCTCACTTGGCGGACAAGGGTACTGGCAGCCACCCGAAAGGTTTTTGCACACTCGGCCAGCAAATTATCCATACTCGCAAACCATTGAATCGTATTGCGAATATTCTTTTCAATGGTATCCACAATGGTGGTCTCAAACCGCCATCCTTTCAGGACTTCAAATATCTTCTCAGTATTTTCAAACATTCGGGAATGCAGTTCCTGGAACATCTTGGTTCTCTTGCTGACAGATTCCAGTTCTTCCCGAATAGATTGATTTTCTTCATGAATCTGACGTATGGTGGCAAGATCTGCCAAAAATTTTTCCTGCTTGGACTCTTCATCAACGGCTCCGTCACCCTCATCCACATCCCGCAATACATGCTTGGGGCGGATGAGCTTTTTCTCCATCCTGTCCCCATAGTTAAAAATCAGAGCCAAAGACAAGGGGCAATCCAGCATGACACGAAGGACGGCCCGTTCTCCTGACTCGATCTTCTTGGCAATTTCAATTTCCCCTTCCCGACTCAGAAGGGCAATCATGCCCATTTCCTTCAAATACATTTTCACAGGATCGGTAACCGCACCAAATTCCAGATCATCCTTGTCATTTTTTTCAGAAAATGGATTTTTTCTGGTTTCTTTCTCTGACTTAACAGGCGGTGTTTCCGTATTTTTACTGGTATCAGCGTCAGCAGATTTTTCAGCAAGGGCATTTTCATCCACCAGTTGAATACCCAGCTCTTTGAATTCCTGCATGAAGTCCTCTATTTGATCGGAAGAATCAATGGAACCTGAAATCACCTCATTGATTTCAGCAAAGGTAAGAATTCCGTTTTTCTGGCCCTTTTGTTTGAGATCTTCGAATATCTCCGGGTCAATCCCAAGTTTTTCCAAAGACCTGGATAATTTGTCTGTCATACCTCTTCTCCCAATTTAATTAAAATCCAATTAGATATATTACATGAAGGCAGACTTATCTTTCCCCATGATGATGCAATGTCTGTAATTCCTGCTGTTTCTGACGCAAAAGATCAAAAACATCTTCCTGGCCGTCTTTTTGTGCACTAATAATCCGGGATACAATGGGATTTTCTTCCTTTTTTCGTACCCGAATAATCCGGCGGATCAAGGTATCGGCCGCTGCCGTCATATCCTGGCCATCTTCCCAATCGCCTTTCATGGAAAGGGCCGCTATCAGTTCCTGATCCTGGAGAGAGGGCACTTGATTCAAAAGTTCATTCACATTCCCATGCTGCCCAAAGCCGCTATCAATGATCCTTCTGGCAATCTTCCTGAGTCTGTCAGAATAAAACGCATCCAGAACCCGGCTTTCCACAACCATTTCAATGACTTCCGGACAGGAAAGCATCATGGTAATAATCTGTTCTTCCCTTGGATCTGATTGAAGAGGTGCTGCGGGGACAGCATCTGTCCTGGCTCCTGAATTTTCCCGAAAATTTTCAGAATTTCTGCCACCTGCCTGGATCTTTTCCCGTACCTTTTCCAGCACAGCCTTTTCATCAATGCCCAGGTATTCGGCAACCTGCCGAATATACAGGGAACGCAAGGCACTATCCTTGATCTGCACAAGATAGTCTTTCATTTCCTCCAGAATGGCCAGCCGCCCTTCCAGGGAAAATCCGTGGTTCTGGCGAGACAAATCAAAGAGGAATTCCATCATGTTTTTTGCTTCTCCAGCCTTTTGTTCCCATGCAGCAACGGGATCCCCATCCTGTCCCATGATAAAAGAATCAGGATCACTACCTTCGGGCAGCACAAGGATTCTGGTTTCCACGCCTTCATTCAAAAACAGCTGAATACTTCGTTTGGCAGCATTGAGTCCTGCGGTATCCGAATCAAAGACAAGAACCATCTTTTTGGCGTAGCCTTTGAGAATCCGGACATGATCCGTTGTCAGGGCCGTGCCAAGGGTTGCCACACAATTTTTGATCCCCTTTTGATACAGGGACAAAAAATCAAAATACCCTTCCACAATGTACACAACCCCTGTGGTTCTGCAGTACGTCTTAGCCGCATGCAGCCCATAGAGGATTTTTCCCTTGTGATACACCATGGTCTCAGGTGAATTCAGATACTTGGGCACCTCGTCATCCATGACCCTGCCGCCAAAACCTGCAACCTGCATATTGATATCAAATATGGGAAACATGAGCCGGTTCCGGAAGCGGTCATAAAATCCGCTGCCCTGTTTTCTGGGGATCACAAGCCCCGAATCAAGCCCCGTTTTCTGACCCACCTTTTCCTTTCGGAACAAACGGATTACTCCGTCCCAGCTGTCCTGGGAATGGCCAAGATGAAACTGGTCAACGATCTCGGTACTGATGCCCCGATTCATCAGATATGCTCTGGCACTTTGGGCATCGGAAGCATGTTTCAATCTGTCCGAATAATAAGCCATTACCTTTTTGTTCAAGCGAAACAAAGCTTCCCTTTCATTGTCCTTCTTGAATTTGGCAGGATCAGCATGTTCCAGTTCCAGAGGAATGGAATATTTCCTTGCCAGCATTTTGACAGCTTCCGGGAAGCTGATCCCATGGTATTTCATCACAAAGGCCAATGCATTGCCGCCGGCATGACACCCAAAACAATAAAATATCTGCTTTGCGGCATTGACGGAAAAAGAGCCGGTCTTTTCAGAATGGAAGGGGCAAAGGCCAAAAAAATTCCGCCCTGATTTTTTCAGCATGACCGCTTCAGAAACCACATCCACAATATCAGAAGCAGCAAGAATTTCGGATATTTTACTTTCAGGGATATGCATGGAAAAACCGCCAGGAACTCCACATTCTGATGTCAGAAAAAACAATACAAAAAAGTAATCACGGAAGTGAATACGTCAAGCCAAAACCATTCAAATTTCTATATGACAGCCACGGGCTAACCGGGTATGGAATCCTCCAGATGAGCCCACAAGGAACAATAAAAGTAATTCAGTATGTTATAAAAACTTTCATATAAAATTCTGGCCGAAAAATTTTGTTTACAGACACCCCTTACTGGAAAGAGTATCCACAATATTTTCATTGATTCTGCTTGCCGCGTGCAAGGCCCTGCCCATTGCCTTGAAAGCCGATTCCAGGGCATGGTGTTCATTATGGCCGTACAGAACATTGATGTGCAGATTACAGGCCCCTTTCACGGAAAAGGCCTGGAAAAATTCCCTTGCAAGCCAAGAGTCAACGGGAGCGGGTACCTTGAGATCATCAGGGAACTGATATACAAGATAGGGGCGATTGGACAAGTCAATATGCACCTGGGCCAACGCTTCATCCATGGGCACCCCTGCCTGACCAAAACGGACAATGCCCTTTTTGTCGCCCAGGGCCTCGTCCAGAGCCTGCCCCAAAACCAACCCCGTATCTTCCACCGTGTGATGGAAATCCACATCAAGGTCGCCTGTTGCATGAATGGTCAGGTCAAAAAAACCATGGACAGCAAATGCCGTAAGCATGTGATCAAAAAAAGGAATTCCCGTTGACACAGAAGCCTTACCCGTACCATCCAGATCAAGAAAAATCTCAATCCGGGTTTCCCTTGTTTCTCTTTTTACCGTTGCACAGCGTTTCATCTTTTTTGCCCCCCAATTCCACCACAAAGTGTAATTTGTATAAATGTAGATGAATACCCAATAAATAATTTACGGTCAAGATTTTTTTGCATTTACGATCCGAAGAAGTTTCTTATAATTTTCAATTAAATTATAATATTACGCCAAATCGGACAGAAAGTAAGGAGATGAAATATGCGTGGCCAGAAACAAAAAACAGGTTGAAAAAAAACACAAAACCTGATATATAGCCCTGATTCATGCGGTGGGTGTAGCTCAGTTGGTAGAGCACCAGGTTGTGGCCCTGGGGGCCGCGGGTTCAAGTCCCGTCACTCACCCCATTCTAAATTTTCCACCATCTCGCAATAAGTCCTGTTACAATTTCTCAACAACGAACTTATTTTCATTCTCAATTTTCGTTTTGCTTCAACCCCACGGCCATGATTGCCCCCCAGATGACCAAAGCGGCTCCCACAAAGGCCATTACCGGTACTGGCGTGATGGGGAACCATTGTACATCCAGGAGCATCATGATTTCCAGCAAAACAAAGGTAATAATGGGATTCACCGTAATGATAATACTGATGCGGTTGGCCTCTGCGTGCTGGAATGCTGCGGCCAGAGTTCCGTATGCGATTACCGTATTCAGCCCAAGACCCACCATGAGCAGCCATACCCACCATTCATGGCTCTGCAAAAACAGACCAAAATCCACCGTGGGCAAAAACAACAAAATGGGTACCCCAAACACTATGAGATTGGACTGCTGGGAAGGCCAGGTTTCCACAAGTTTTTTATTGGTAACCGCATAGGCTGTCCATGATACACTTGCCAGAAGCACCCACATGACTCCTGTGACAAAATTGTTTTTATCTGCATCTGCACCAATTTCAGCAATTTGATATGAGTAAAACACCACAAATCCTGTGATGGCGATGATAAATCCGGCACCTCTTGTAAGATTCAGTTTTTCTTTGAAAAAGACAAATCCTACAATCCCAAGCAATACCGCTCCGGACTGCAAAATAATCTGGGTAGCACCAGGCCCTGCAAAATAAATACCCTTCATGTAGGAGATATAATTCCCGGACAAAAACAAGGCTGCAAGAAGCATCATTTTGGGAGGCTTTTTCAATACCTGCAACAACTCCGGTCGGGTTGCAGAAAGATACATAGTCAAGGACAAAAATGCCACCACAAACCGGAACCAGACAATGGTAAAGGGATCAAAATGCCCAAGGGCAATTTTCAGCAATATTGCCAGAATCCCCCATAAGCAGGAGGTAATGGTAGCAAGGGCAATTCCCTTTGCCTGGTTTTTCATTATACTGTCCCGAACCGTTCTTTGGGCGGATTAAAATAGCCGTGGATCAAATGGGGAAATCGATTTTTCAATTCCCGGATCAAAACGGCAATCCCCAAGGCCCTGCCCCCCGGCCTTGCTTGGTTCATCAATTTCCAATATCCCCTGGGATCATAATTCAGGTTTCTCCATTGGATCATATTGATCCCGTGGGTATGGATAAAATTGAACAAGGCCTCTGCCTCATCTTCTGAATCTGTAATTCCCGGGCAATTCAAGTAGTTAATGGAAACAAATTTCCCCTGCTCCCTTGCCCGGTCAATGCTTTCCAGCACATGGGAAAATTTGTACGAAACCGGACGAAAGTATGCCGTATAATTTTCCTTTCTTACGGAATTCATGCTCACCCTCATGCTGTCAAGACCTGTCCTGCACAAGGATTCCACAGCCTTGGGAAGGCTTGCATTGCTGTTCAGATGAATGGTTCCCTGATCTGTTTTTGCACGGATCAGCTCAATGGCAGAAGACAAAACAGGAGCTGCTGTCAAGGGTTCCCCCTCGCACCCCTGGCCAAAACTGACCACGGCCCCTTTTTTCACCCTGCCAATGTGGGTCAGGGCCACCTGGGCCAGTTCCCCTGCCGTGGGTGTAAACTCGATCCTGTCTTGGCAGGAGCAAAGATGACTTGTCTCTTCTTGCAGAGAAATACATCCCATACACCGGGCATTACACACCTTTGAAGACGGCAGGGGAGCTTCATATCGTCCCAGAAAAAAATTTTTTCCGGCTGGACACCCATAAGTAAGGGCACAGGTCTCCAGATGTCGCATAAGACGATTTTCAGGGAAATCCCGCCGCATGGATGTAACGCCCCGAACAATTTTCTTTTCCGGCATCTGCCGTAAATCCTGCCTTGGCTCCTTATCCACCTGAATGGCCGCAGAAAAAAAACCGTCATCTCCAAACCCCACCGCACCATAGGAGAACAAGGGCAGTACCTTGTCCGGTTCATTCTCCTCATAGGCACAGCAATAGCGGTTCACATAGCCGGGAGAATTAAACACAGCCACGGGAAAAATTCTTTCACGAGGATCATAGGGACTGTGGGAGAGGACAACGATTTCTTCTTCTTCCAGATCATAGGCAACGACTTTACGGTCCGGCAACAGCATCAATTCGCTACCATAGGGCATGGGAACGGTATTTTTCCGGGAAAGGTATTGGTAATTTCCCTGGGGGCTTCCATCTGCCATGCCTACGCCTGCATAGCCTTCCAACTCAAAAATTTCCCCGTTCTCATTGGCAGCAAGGGCAAGAAGCATGGATGTTTTGTCTATGGTATGATTCATCCTATTGGTCCATCTGGTTCAATGATGACTGGTCCAGACAAAAAAATAAAGTTCCGTATCATGGAGAGCGAAGTAAAAAGACGGGAAGGCTTGCCAGTATTGATTCTAGTGGAGCCGATGAGCGGAGTCGAACCGCTGACTTGCTGATTACGAATCAGCTACTCTACCAACTGAGTTACATCGGCTTTCATATCCGAACGGCTTATATATCAGGAGTTTCCTCGTTTTTCAAGGGCTTTCTATTTTCATCAGAACAGGATAAGAAGCACCGGGAATAAATACTTACATCACCCCAACCCCATCCAGCTCATGTTTCAGGGAACGGTTCATAAGTAATTTGACGGCTTCATGGACATCCTGGCCTTCAAACAGGATTTGATACACCCCATTACAAATGGGAAGCTCCACGTCAAGGGCTTTGGCCATGTTATACACAGACTGAGTGGTTTTCACACCCTCTGCCACCATCCGCATTTCAGAGATCACCTCGTCCAGTTTTTTGCCCTGACCAATTTGTATGCCCAAAGAATAATTCCGACTCAATGCCCCGGTGCAGGTAAGCAGCAAATCCCCGACACCGGAAAGGCCCAGCAGGGTAAGCGGATCGCCGTTCATTCGGTTGACCAGACGATTCATTTCTGTAAGTCCCCTTGTAATCAGGGCAGCCCGGGGATTGGAACCCATTTCCATGCCGTCACAAATTCCTGCGGCAATGGCAAGCACATTTTTCATGGCTCCCCCAATCTGGGTGCCCACGGGATCATCATTGATATACACCCGGAACAAGGGGCCGGAAAAAACCGCCTGGACAAATCTTGCACTTTCCCTGCTCACAGATGCCGCAGCTACCACCGTGGGGACCTTATTGGCAACTTCCCTAGCAAAACTTGGGCCAGACAACACCACAAAATTGGTACTTGGCAAATCATCCAGGCATTCTTCCAATACCTGGGTCATGACCTTGTGGGTCTCATTTTCAATTCCCTTGGAAGCAGTTACAACAACGGTATCTTTCCTGAAAAAAGACTTCATTTTTCCTGCCATCTCGCGCATGAGATGGGAAGGTACAACGATAAGAACAAGATCCTTATCCGATACAGCCTGTTTCAAATCATTGGTGGGACGGATGTTTTTGGGTAATATGACATCCGGCAAAAACACCTTGTTTTCACGTTCTTTTTCTATCTGCTCTTTGATCTCGGTTTCATGAATCCACAAGTCAAGTTCATATCCCTTCTCTCCAAGCAGCTTTGCCAAGGCAGTTCCCCAGCTTCCGGCTCCCACGACACCGATCTGTATATCTTCCATTGATGAGTTTCCCCCACGTAGATCAATCTGGTTTCAGCGAATTGTACCAATTTTGCAAATTTTATATTATAATCTGGATTCAGATTTCTTTCCACTAAAAACTTGGAATCCTCCCATCCGATTTTTCATCCTCCCCATGAAACCTTATATTTATGAAGGAAACAGAATTGTCAGCATATCAAGGAAAGGCATCATCTGGAACAAATTACAGAAACCTTGAATAACCAATTTTTCTTCCGCCTCCAGCTTCCCATTACTGATTTGTTACAAAAAAAAACAAAAAACCACCCATGGCGATTCCACGGGTGGTTCTTGTTTGAATACGAAAGCCTTTTATCTTTTATAAGCAATCACTCTCCTGCTCGTCAGGAGGTCCGCAGATGGAAGGCCTTATAAAATCACAGGGTAAACTGCTTAACTATGCCATCCAATTTTTCTGCAAGCTTGGACAAATTCTCTGCCCTGTGTGCAACCCTGGCAGAGCCTGTCTTAACCTCTTCCACGACTTGACTGACCTGGTTGATGTCCACATTAACCTCACCCGCCACCGCAGAAATCTGGATGACACTTTCGGTGGCTTCCTGACTGCCTGCTGCCGCCTGGGTAACATTGCTGGAAATTTCCTGGGTGGTGGCAGATTGTTCTTCAATGGCAGCAGCGACAGCGCCAACGACATCATTGATTTCATTGATCATATCAACAATATCACCAATGGCCCTAACAGAATCATTTGTACTTTTTTGTACACCGCCAATACGGTTGCTGATTTCTTCGGTGGCTTC
>PDWI01007640.1_pt1 | contig 12994 bp, 9 predicted proteins | sample 1430891 | NCBI WGS metagenome assembly PDWI01 (sample SAMN01162508, study PRJNA174530) | Oral metagenome, whole genome shotgun sequencing project. | biome: Marine environment; feature: Marine mammal; material: Swab sample of the gingival sulcus; isolation source: swab sample of gingival sulcus... | reverse complement strand
TACTTCAAATCTGTATCAAACTTCTTGTACTTAGGGGAGAATTCTTAACAAGCCAATGATAAAAATCAATTATTATCCGTTTACAAAGATATGAGGGGAGAAGTTATCCAGTATTCTTATTCTAAGATGAGATTTAAAGTTAATGATGCCAAGCTCTACCAAAAGCAATTATGCGGTGTTTTATTCAAAAGACTAAGCTGGTAAAGCAAAATTTTATAAAAACTCCTAACTTTGTGGCGTAGAATAAAGGGAAAAGACTTGTATCGTAGCATAATAAAAGCTATTTTTGTTAATTCAGATGAACGTGATTTAATTATGATAGAAAATAGAGGGAATTTGATGAATATAGGAACTTATCTAAGTGACTGGGCTAATAGATATAAAAATGATCTTACTGAAGATATTTTACCTTTTTGGCTATTAAACGGTCTTGATGGAGAAAACGGCGGGATTTATACTTGTCTGGATCAATATGGTGCATTGATGGACGGAACTAAATCTGTTTGGTTTCAGGGTCGTGCAGGGTATATCTTTGCTAATGCTTATAACAATATCAAAGCTAAGCAAGAATGGTTAGAGGCAAGCAAGTCTTGTATTGATTTTATTGAGAAGCATTGCTTCAACGAAGAGGGGCGTATGTATTTTGAAGTAATGGCTGATGGTACGCCTTTGCGTTTACGCCGTTATGTCTTCTCTGAAACTTTTGCTATTATTGCGATGGCTGAATACAGCCTTGCCTCTGGCGATAAGACTTATGCCGAGAAAGCTCTCAAGCTCTTCAAGCAAGTTCAGACTTGGATCAGCACTCCTGATGCTTTGCCAAGCAAATACTTGCCTCACGTCAAGGGGCGTTCGCACTCTATCGTGATGATTATGCTCAATACGGCAGCTAAGGTGCGTCAAGTCATCAAAGACCCTGCCCTTGATAAGCAAATCGCTGACAGCATTGCAGAGCTAAGAGATTACTTTATGAAAGATGAGTTCTCTGCTCTTCTTGAAAGCGTTGGAGAGAATGGCGAATTTGTTGATACGATTAATGGTCGTTTGATTAACCCTGGTCATTGTATCGAAACGGCTTGGTTCTTGATGGACGAAGTGCAGTATAGAGGTGGCGATAAGCAACTTCTTGATATGGCTCTAACGATTTTGGACTGGTCTTGGAAATGGGGTTGGGACGAAGAGTTTGGTGGTATCATCAACTTTAGGGATTGTAAGAACTTCCCTGCACAGGATTATTCGCAAGATATGAAGTTTTGGTGGCCACAGACAGAAGCGATTATTGCAACGCTTTATGCCTACAAGCTAACGAAGGACGATAAATATCTTGATATGCACAAGCAGATTAGTGATTGGACTTATGCTCACTTCCCTGACCAAAACAATGGCGAGTGGTATGGTTATCTCCACCGAGATGGTACGGTTGCCCAACCTGCTAAGGGGAATATCTTCAAAGGTCCTTTCCATATTCCACGAATGATGATTAAGGGCTACGAACTCTGTCAAGATATTCTGAAAGAGCTTTAAGCCTAATCCTAAATATGTATGAGTGATGAAAGCGATTAATCTAAAAAGTCTTGTGCAGACTTATCGTCATTTCGATGCTGATACATATCAATCTTTTTTAGCCTACTTCGGCTTACAAATTCAGAGCGAAGATAATCACTGCGGTATCAAACCACAGGAATTATCTTCGCTTTGGTCTTTGACAGAGAGCCTTGAGGAGCTTTTGCCTCAGCAGACTTTAGTCTTCGAAGACTTCTTTGTCGGCTATACAATCCCTCAGATAGGCAAAGAGTTTGATTTGCTTCGCTTTGGGCGTATCAATCAAGAGGATTGTATCATCAATATTGAGCTGAAAGCTATTAATACGCACGAGAAGATTCATCGGCAAGTCTTACGAAATAAGTACTACTTAAAGTTCCTCAAACGCAAGCTCTTCCTCTATACATTTGTAGAAGACAGCCGTGAGCTTTTTCGCTTAAACGAAGACGATACGCTTGAGTCTGTATCGCTTGACGAACTTGCTCAGCTTTTGCTTAGACAGTCCTCGCAGATGGTGGAAGATGTTGATGCTTTCTTTGATCCATCTAACTATTTAGTTTCGCCCTTTAATGCCACGGATAAGTTTCTTTTAGATGCTTATTTCTTGACGACACACCAAGAGCAAATCAAGAAACACATTATCAAGGAATTGCTCCCTCGTGATGATGTACGCTATATCTCGGTAACAGGAGGGGCTGGTACGGGTAAGACTTTGCTGACTTATGATATTGCTAAGGCTCTTAGACGGAATGCAAAGAAGGTCGTCATCGCTCATTGTGGCAAGCTGAACCAAGGACAAGACTATCTCAATGAGCATAAATGGAATATCTGTACCACTGAGAGCTTGCTTTTTGAGGATTTGGCAGACTATGACATCTTGATTGTTGATGAAGCTCAAAGGCTTTCACGAGAGCAGTTTCATCGCTTAAAAGAGCAGATGAGAGGAGCTAACAAACTGAAAGTCCTCTTTTCTTACGACGGACTGCAGTGGTTGAGGAGTCAAGAGCGAAAGACAGGCGTTGTCCAAGAGATAGAGCGTCTCTCTGCCTATAACGGACGATTGACGAATAAGATTAGGACAAATCCAGAGATTGCCAGCTTTATTAGACGGCTCTTTAATAGAGAGGAAGTTAAAGCAAGCAACTTCCCCTTTCCAAACATCAAGCTACATTATGTTTTTTCTTGGGAAGAGGCGGAGCTTCTTGCCCAAAAATTACATCAAGAGGATTGGCAAATTGCAGGCTATATGTCGCAGTGTCATTGCTCTAAGTCCTTTGGTTCGGTCGAAGAGAAGCATACTTTATCCATTATTGGACAAGAATACGACAAGGTTGTCGCCCTTATTGATGAGAGCTTTACCTATGATAGCTCGGGGTCTTTGATTAGTGCTAAGACTTCTTCGGATTATGCCCCAGAGCAAATCCTCTATCAAACCTTGACACGTACACGGAGAGCTTTGGCTCTGATCATTATAGATAATCAGACGATTCTCAAACGCTGTTTAGCTATCCTCAATCAAACATAAAAAAACTCCTACCAAGAAACTAATCTTGGCAGGAGTTTTTTTATAGTCTCTGAAGAGAAAACTTCTTTATTTCTTTGCTTGGCTCTCTATCGTGATTGAAGCAGACTTAAGCCCCTTAGCACTTGCCGTGAAGACAATCTTGCCAGCTTCCTTTCCACTCTCTACCAAGGCTGTTAGTTGCCCTGAGAAAAGATGATGATATGGTTTGTGGAAGAGGTCTGTAGAAGCAGGGTTACCCGAAGCCGCTGCACGGAAATGTCCTGCACCTTTGACCTTAAACTTAATCAAACGATCGTCATTTGGCACTAAGTTGCCGTCTTTATCCACAACTTTTACACGGACAAAGGCAAGGTCTTTGCCGTTAGCTTCAAGCGTCTGTCTATCTACAGATAGCTCAATGTGGTGAGGCTTGCCAGCAGTGTGTATCTCTTTCGTTTCAGCAATTCGTCCCTCTTTGTCGTAAGCCACGACCTTAACCGTTCCTTTTTCGTACTTAGTATCCAGCCACATCAGGCGATAACGCTTCTGACGAGTGAAGTCGCTACTATTAACTTTAGGTTCAGTCCCCTTAATCTTAATAGATAGGTCTTTCGTCCTGCGTCCTTGACTTTTGCCATTGATGAATAGCTCTGCCGAAGGATAGTCGGTATAGACGAAGATAGGTGTTACTTGACCTTCACGACCTGTCCAAGTCCAATGAGGAAGAATATGTAGCGTATGCTCTTTCTTATTCCAATGACTGCGGTAGAGGTAAAATCTATCCTTTGGAATACCTGCTAAGTCCACAGCACCGAAAAGCGAACTATGGCTTGGCCAGTTGCTATAATATGGTGTTGGTTCGCCAAGATAGTCGAAGCCTGTCCAGATAAACTCTCCCATAGCGTAAGGCAGGTCTTCGTGGCGAATCCAATCATCTTCTGGTAGGTTGCTCCAAGAGCAATGCTCTACATCGTAACCTGAAGACTGATGGTCGTCATACTTTGCCATCGCTTTACGTACGACAGGGAATTTGTAAACGCCACGTGAACTAACAGTAGAGCAAGTTTCACTACCTAAGATAAAGCCTTGTGGCAAACGCTTGTGAGCTTCTTCAAGCTTGAATGGGCGATAGTTGAAGCCTGCCACATCAAGGATAGCCGCCATTCCGCTATTCATCACGCCGTTAGGGTTATCCATTCCGTTAGTAACAGGGCGAGTAGGGTCTTCACGATGGCAGATGTCTTGCAGTCTTTTCGCCATCTTCGCTCCCTCGTAGCTATGTTGCTCTGTTACTTCGTTACCAATACTCCACATTACGATTGAAGGAGCGTTGCGGAACTGACGAATAAGATTTTCTAAATCTCTTTCGTGCCATTCGTTAAACTCCACATTATAGCCATTTGGCACTTTAGCTCCTGACCAAGAGTCAAAGCTTTCAGCCATTAGCATAATACCCATTTCATCGCAAAGATTTACAAACTCTGGGGCTGGCATATTGTGGCTTGTGCGGATAGCGTTAGCACCCATATCTTGCATAATGCGGATTTGGCGACGCATAGCCGAAACGTTTACTGCACCTCCGATAGGACCAAGGTCGTGGTGCAGGCAAACGCCTTTGAACTTAACCTTGCGACCATTGAGGAAGAAGCCTTCATTTTGTTTTAGCTCAAGAGAACGAATACCAAAGCGAGTGCTTGTGCTGTCCAAAAGCTTGCCGTCTTTGTATAGAGCGACAGTATAGTGGTATAAGTTTGGTTGGTCAATGTCCCAAAGCTTAGGCTTGTAAATCTTGAATGATTTGCGGAAAACAGAGTCTGTCATCTTTGGTTGGAATCTGTTTCTTGAGCGATTGATGTTGATGACACGTCCTCTCGGATCTACAATCTTAGCGACAACATCTATTGTGCCTTCTTTAAGAGCTTTTAGGTTAGCTACGGCAGTGCTTACTTCGATACGTGCCAAGCGGTTGTTAAACTCAGGTGTTTTGACTACGTTACCCCATTTAGCGATGTGAATATCTGGAATAATGCTCAGATGTACATTGCGATAAAGCCCTGCCCCAGGGTACCAACGGCTACTTTCGTGCTTATTGTCCAAGCGAACAGCTAAGATATTTTCTTCTCCAGCCTTGACGTAAGGTGTAACGTCCACAAAGAAAGTATTATAGCCATAAGGCCAATAGATAACTTCTTGCCCATTGACGTAAACACGAGCGTGGCTCATTGCTCCGTCAAAAGTAAGGACTACTTTCTTACCAAGCAGGCTATCAGGTAAGTTTAAGGGACGGCGATACCAGCCTGTCCCAACGAAGGGCAAACCGCCTGTTCGACCTGCGTGTTCCATTGCTTTCTTTTGTCCATCTTGAGCAATGGCCAAATTCTGCTGGTCGTTCTTGTAGCTAAAAGGTCCGTAAATAGCCCAATCGTGAGGCACACGAACCTTCTGCCATTTTTGGTCATTAAAATTAGGGTCTTTGAACTTAGGATTGTCTTGGCGAGTGAAACGCCAACCCTCTTCCAATGTTTGCTCTATACGTTGAGCCGTAAGGCTTGCAAGGCATAGAACAGATGTCAGTGTTAATAATGCTAATTTCTTCATCTTATACATAGGCTAAAATTATTTAATCTCCAGCCAAAGATACTGAAAATATAGCAGATTAATGCAGAGTGTCTCGCTCATAGCAAAGCCTCTTGTTGCGACGAGTGTATCGTCTAATAGGCTTCGCTTTTGATTTTCTTCCTGTTTCGTTTTCAGTTTGTTCGGGAACGGACTGTAGTTTTTAGCGGAACGAACTTGAGTTTGTTCCCGAACAAATTCTTAGTGCCACCCCGATGGTTCTCGAGTGCCAAGCCTATGGTACAGAAGTGCCATCACGATGGCACTTCTTTTTTGTCGGGAGCAAGGATAAGCTCTTCGGTTTAAGAGTTTTTATTTGCTAAATGATTTCTCAAGATTAATAAATAAGAAAGCTTGCCCTTTGCCTTGAGAGGTGGAGGGCAAGCTCTTTTTATTTCTAAATAAATTTAATAAATCGTTAATTAAGACTTAAATTATAGAGCTTAACTCGTTTATTTATTGTATCTTTGCCTAACAATTTATATAAGAGAAAATAATGCAAGATATTAGAAATGTAGCTATTATAGCACACGTTGACCACGGAAAAACAACCCTTGTGGACAAGATGCTATTGGCTGGGAAGCTTTTTAGAGAAGACAAAGCAGGTGATGTAGATACCTACCTCGACAACAATGACCTTGAGCGTGAACGTGGTATCACAATCCTATCAAAGAACGTTAGTATTACTTATAAGGGAACAAAGATTAACATCATTGACACCCCAGGACACGCCGACTTCGGAGGAGAAGTAGAGCGTGTGCTTAACCTTGCTGACGGTTGCCTTCTGCTTGTTGATGCTTTCGAAGGTCCTATGCCTCAGACTCGTTTCGTTTTGCAGAAAGCGATTGAAATGGGCTTGAAGCCGATTGTGGTAATCAACAAAGTAGATAAGCCAAACTGCCGTCCTGCCGAGGTGCAAGATATGGTCTTTGACCTGATGTATAGCCTTGGAGCAACGGAAGAACAGTTGGACTTTGAGACGATTTACGGTTCGGCTAAGCAAGGCTGGATGAGCGATGACTACGAAAAGCCAACAGAAGATATTACAACGCTTTTGGATACAATAGTGGAGCATATCCCTGCTCCAACGCAGATTGATGGACCTTCGCAGATGTTGATTACTTCGCTTGATTACTCTTCTTACGTTGGACGTATCGCCGTTGGTCGTGTACACCGTGGTACTTTCAAAGAAGGTCAAGATGTAATGCTCTGTAAGCGTGATGGTACGATGAAGAAAACTCGTGTCAAAGAGATTAATATCTTTGAAGGCTTAGGTCGTGCTAAGGTTGAATCTGTTTCTTCTGGAGATATTTGTGCTTTGATTGGTATTGAAGACTTTGAAATCGGAGAGACTGTAGCCGATGCTCACGAGCCTGAAGCATTGAAGACAATCGATGTGGACGAACCAACAATGTCTATGCTCTTTACGATCAACAACTCGCCATTCTTTGGTAAGGAAGGTAAGTTCGTAACAAGCCGACACGTCTATGATAGACTGATGAAAGAGCTGGACAAGAACCTTGCTCTACGTGTTGAAGCGACAGAGTCGGCTGATAGCTGGTTGGTTTATGGTCGTGGCGTTCTGCACTTGTCCGTTTTGATTGAGACAATGCGTCGTGAGGGCTATGAATTGCAGGTGGGACAGCCACAGGTTCTGTACCGTGAGATTGATGGCGTGAAGTGTGAACCTGTTGAGCATTTGACGGTTAATCTACCTGAAGAGAGTGCAAGTAAAATCATTGATGTCGTTACTCGTCGTAAGGGAGAGATGACAATGATGGAGACGAAAGAGGGGCGTACTTTCCTTGAGTTTAATATCCCATCTCGTGGTATCATTGGTCTGAATAACTATGTGCTGACAGCTTCGGCTGGGGAAGCAGTAATGGCTCACCGTTTCCTTGAATATCAACCCTACAAGGGCGAGATAGAACGCCGTACTAATGGTTCTATTATTGCTCTTGAGAGCGGAACTGCCTTTGCTTATGCTTTGAATAACCTTCAGAGCCGTGGGCGTTTCTTCATCTCTCCACAGGAAGAAATCTATGCTGGTCAGGTTGTGGGCGAACATACGAAAGAGGGCGACCTTTGCGTAAACGTTTGTAAGAGTAAGAAGCTAACGAATATGCGTGCTTCGGGTAGTGATGACAAGGTTGCTCTTGCTCCTCCTATCGTCTTTAGTTTGGAAGATGCTCTTGAATATATTCGTCCTGACGAATATGTAGAGGTTACGCCAACGTCTATGCGTATGCGTAAGATTATTCTTGACGAAACAGAACGTAAGCGTCAGAATAGATAAGACTTATTCCCTATCTAATTGAGATGATGAATTAGATATGACACTCATATAAAAGAAAGGACGTGCCAAGATTTTTATTTTGGTACGTCCTGTTTTAGAATAGTTGCATTGAGATTAAAGTTAAATAAAAAGAATGTGTAATGAATAAAAAGGTTTTTTATCCGAAGCTTTTTTCACTATTGAAAGATGGTATTACATCAAAGCAAGTTATGGCTGATAGCCTATCTGGTTTAGTCGTTGGGGTGCTTGCTTTGCCTTTGGCGATTGCTTTTGCTGTGGCTTCAGGTGTCTCGCCAGAGAAAGGTCTGATAACGGCTGTTATTGCAGGTTTTCTTATTTCCTTTTTTGGCGGTAGCCGTGTGCAAATAGGAGGTCCTACGGGAGCTTTTATCGTCATTGTCTATAGTATTATTGAGCAATACGGCTTTAATGGTTTGTTAATCTCTACCATTTTAGCAGGGCTTATCCTCATCGCTTTTGGTCTAATGCGTTTGGGGACTTTGCTTAAGTATTTTCCTTATCCGCTGATTGTTGGTTTTACCAGTGGGATTGCTTTGATTATTTTCTCTACACAGATCAAAGATGCGCTTGGCTTGGAGATTGCCAAAGTGCCTTCGGCTTTTGTTGATAAGTGCTTAGCTTATGCAGATAATATCACTTCGCTCAATTATACGGCTTTGTTGATTACTTTGTTTTGTATCCTAACGACCGTTTATTTCCGTAAGGTAACAACTAAAGTACCAGGGGCATTTGTGGCGATTATCTTGGCAAGTGTTGGCGTTCAAGTCCTTCATCTTGATGTGGCAACGATTGAAACTTTCTTTGGAGACATTCCTAATAAGATAGAGTTCTCGCTCCCTCAATGGCAGTGGGCAGAGCTTCATCAGTATTTCTTGCCAGCATTGACGATTGCATTGCTTGGGGCTATTGAGTCTTTGCTTTCGGCGGTTGTGTCGGACGGAATGATAGGCGGGAAGCACCGCTCCAATACCGAATTGATTGCCCAAGGTATTGCCAATATCGTTACACCATTCTTTGGAGGTATTCCTGCTACTGGAGCTATTGCTCGTACGGCAACCAACGTGAAGAACGGCGGACGTACGCCTATTGCTGGTATCGTACACGCTTTGGCTTTGCTTCTGATTATGCTTTTCCTTGGTAAGTGGGCAAAGCTAATCCCTATGTCTGCTTTGGCTGGTGTGCTGATTGTCGTGGCTTATAATATGAGTGAATGGCGTGCTTTCATTGCGGTTTTGAAAGGTTCTAACTTTGATAGAATTATTCTTTTGACGACTTTTACGCTGACAGTCTTAGTCGATTTGACCGTTGCTATACAGGTGGGCGTTGTGCTTTCGGCTCTGCTCTTTATGAAGCGAATGGCAGATCTGTCTGAAAAGAAGATTGAGAAAACGCTTGATAGCGATGTCTTGGAAGACTATTCTAAGGTAAATAAGGGAGTTGCTATTTATGAAATTAGTGGACCGCTGTTCTTTGCTTCGGCTCGTCGCTATTCCGAAGTCATTGAGCTACTTGGTCTGGAGAGCAAGGTGTTAATCCTAAGAATGAGACACGTGCCATTTATTGATTTGACAGGCGTGAAGAACCTTAAAGAAGCTATCTTGGCTCTGAAAGAGAAGGGGATTGTTGTCTTGCTTTCAGGTGTTCAAGATAATGTCTTGAAAGAGCTTGATAAATATGATGTTGCTTCGCTTGTGAGTGAAGAACATATCTATTCGCATTTTGATAAGGCCTTGGAAGAAGCAAATAAGCTTGCTGAATAAGCGAAAGTCTTAAAGGGCAAAATGCTACTGTATTTTGCCCTTTATCTTGGTCGGTGCGACCGACGGCGGAGGCACAGCCTCTTTTATCCTTGCAACTCTTAATTATTAATTCATAAGTCGGTGCGACCGACAGCGATTATGTGCAGGATAAAACCCTCTGCGAGGGTTCCGAAAAGTTGTATTTGGACAAGCTCAGAAAGTCTTTGGGAAAAGCCAAATGAGTTTTCCCGATAATTCAAAAAAATGTTCCCAAAAACTCATCTGAGTTTTTGGGAACATTTTTTGCTCTTAAAGAGATTGTTTCTATCTTTCTGATAGATAGGGAATTATGTGGTTCGGTCTGCGACTGTTCTGATTTGTGGTATTTGCTCCTTGAAGAATGCTTAAATTAAGATCATTTTGAGTACCTTTTTCTCTAAAATAAATTTCTTATTTAATCTTTTATAATAAATACGTATATTTGTGAGAGGGAGTAATGTGATGAAAGTTTGAATAAACTTTTTACTCTATAACTATAAATTTAGAAACAGAATAAGACATCTATAAAATGAAAAAAATAGGAAGATCTATATTGACTTTGTTGGGTTGGAAGTTTATTCCCACATCAGAGGATAGACCTAAACGTTCTATAATATGTATCGCTCCTCATACAAGTAATTGTGAATTCTTTATTGGGAAGCTTTATCATTGGGCAACAGGAGGACGAACAGGCTTCTTGATCAAAAAAGAATGGTTGGTTTTTCCATTTTCAATTATTTTGAAAGCTATGGGAGCTATCCCTGTCAATAGAGGAAAGAAAGAAGATAAGGTGGCTCAACTGGCTGAAGATATTCAGGCTTATGATGAGTTACATATTGCTGTTGCCCCAGAAGGGACTCGCAAGCTTACGGAGAAGTGGCACAAAGGTTTTTATTATATCGCCTTGCAAGCAGGGATTCCAATCGAACTTGCCCTTATTGACTATAAGAAAAAGATTGTGGGGATTATGGAGACCTTCTATCCTACAGGAGACATAGAGCTGGATATGAAGTATATTCTCTCTAAGTATAATCCTGCTCAAGCCAAGTTCCCTGAGAAATTTTATGACTTCTCGAAAGCATAATCTTAGGCTTGCCCTTGTGCAATGCGACTTGAAGAGCAATGATGTTGAGGCAAATTTGCAGACATTATCTTCGGTCGTAGAGGCTTATGCCTCAGCGTGTGATCTGATTGTCTTGCCTGAGACTTTCACGACAGCTTTTTCGGCTTCAGCTTATGATTTTGCAGATAGATGGGGCGAAGAGGGCTTAGTTTATTCAAAATTAAAGGCTTTAGCCCAAGAATATAAAGTAGGTATTGCAGGCTCTTATCTTACGTACGAGAGTAAGGAGCAGACATACAATCGTTTTTTTCTCTTTGATGAGGAAGGGCAGTGTCAGTATCAGGACAAACGTCATCTCTTTGCTTTGGGCGGAGAAGCTGAGGCTTTAGTTCCCAGCCGTGAGCGAAAGGTTTTTGACTTCAAGGGCTGGAAGATTTTTCCGCTTATTTGCTATGATTTGCGTTTCCCTGTTTGGATACGTAATGTCGGCGGAGCAGAGTACGACTTAATTCTTTGCGTTGCTAACTGGCCAAAGGCAAGACGAGCTGTTTGGCAGACTTTGCTCAAGGCAAGAGCTATAGAGAATTTAGCTTTTGCCGTAGGCGTTAATCGGGTTGGTGTTGATCAGCAAGGTTTGACTTACTCGGGAGATTCACTGGCAATCTCTCCTCGTGGAGACGAACTTTGTCGCTGTCGAGATGAAATTGATGAAGTGCAGATAGCTACATTAAACTATGAAGATGTTGAGGACTTGAGACGCAAATTTCCAGTCTATCAAGATGCCGACACCTTTGTAATTAAATAGATATAAATCAAAATAGAATAAAGATATTATGACAGATTACGTTAGTCAAATAAAAGCTATTTCAGCTAATCGTGTAAATGTGTATAATCGCTTGAGTGATCTCACAGGATTGGCAACCATTGGCGACCGCCTCAAAGGAACGGAGGCCGCACAAGTAGAGATTGAAGCTATTGATAGCGACTCTTGTGCTTTTGTGATCCCTAAAGCAGGTCGCTTGGTTTTCCGTATCGTAGAGCGAGAACCTGATAAGACGATTAAGTTGGAAGCCGAAGCATCACCTATCCCTTTGACAATGTGGATACAGCTTCTCGAACCACAAGCGGGCGATACACGTATGCGTTTAACGATCCGAACTAAACTGAACTTTATGATGAAGAAGATGGTCGGAGATAAATTGCAAGAGGGGGTAGATCGTTTGGCCGATATGATTGCAATGATTCCATATAACTAAAGGAATGTCTATCGCAATAAATAGGTTAAGGAAAATAATGCTAAGGGCTATTGTGCTTCTTAGCATTTTTTCTTGTAAAGATAGTGTCAGCTTTAGGACGCCTAACTTACCTGTGTATTTGGAATTGAATTTGCAAAGCTCTGCCAATAAAAGTTTAATGACTCCAGGGGGAATGTTATTGGTTGATCAGCCCAAAACAATAGGGGAGAGTTTAGGTTTTGGAGGACTTATTATTGTGCGAGATCTAATTCAAACTAAGTTTTATGCCTTTGATGCCTCTTGTCCGTATGAGAATAGTTCGTCTGTAATTCTTGAAATTGATGGCTTTAAGCTGAAATGTCCGCAGTGTAAAAGCGAATTTGATGTTGTTTCAGGGGCAGGAGTTCCTACTCATTTGCCAGCAAAGCACCCTCTTCGCTCTTATCGTTGTGTCTATTATCCCGAATCTTATAGGCTCGTTGTCCTAAATTAATCTCGCAACCTTAGGTGGTAGGAGCTAATTTTGGCATATCTTTAAGGCAAAATGTGCTTCTTTTAGCCTTCTTAATAAGAGCCTGACTATGGGACTTACATCGTGATCTATTATTAAGCTCTTATTCTTCCTAAAATTTTTGAAATTTCTTGAAAAATTTTATTCAATTTATTATCAGTTATTTAGCTTGTTGAAATAGGCTTTTTTGAGACTTTCTTTGAAAATTTCTTTTAGAAATATTTGGAGGATAATAAAAACTTGTATTACCTTTGCACTCGCAAACAAGGAACAACAGCCACTAAGCGAAGAGGCTGAAAGAGTTTGAAAGGGTTGAGGATCAGCGATGATTTCAATTAACAAAAGAGATCTTTGAGATATTTGATATTGACAGAAAAAGTGTAGTAACAAGGAAAGTTTTTTTAACTGACCGTCAATGACTATAACAC
>PDWI01007639.1_pt1 | contig 12994 bp, 13 predicted proteins | sample 1430891 | NCBI WGS metagenome assembly PDWI01 (sample SAMN01162508, study PRJNA174530) | Oral metagenome, whole genome shotgun sequencing project. | biome: Marine environment; feature: Marine mammal; material: Swab sample of the gingival sulcus; isolation source: swab sample of gingival sulcus... | reverse complement strand
ACGCAAGGATGGGGTTTTCTACACGCCTATAGAGTTTGCTGAACGCATGAAGGCTCTTTTTACCAATGCCCCTAAGACCGTCTACGACCCTACATGTGGAGATGGTAACCTCTTGTCAGTATTTGGCGATGATGTAGCTAAGTATGGGCAAGAGCTCGACCCCGCAGAGATGGAGAAGTGTCGCAAGCGTCTTATGAACTTTACGGGAGTAGCGGGCAACGTGCTCGAAGCTCCTGCGTTCTTAGATATGCGTTTTGATGGCATTATTATGAACCCGCCGTACTCAGTAAAGTGGGATATGGAAGCACTACAAGATGACCCTCGATTTAGTGCCTGCAAAGCAGCACCTAAGAGCAAAGCAGATTGGGCGTTTGTGCTGCATGCTCTAAGCCTTTTGGCTGATGATGGGCAGATAGTGGCACTTATGCATCCCGGTACGCTTTATAGGGGCAACAGAGAAGAAGCGATACGTAAGTATCTTATAGAAAGCAACCTCATAGATCGCATAGAACATGTAGAGGGCGGTAAGTTCGAAGATACGGCTATTGCAACGGCAATCGTGGTGCTTAAAAAGAGGCGTGAACGTGATGGGGTCGTGTTTTGCGACGGCATAGATGAAAAAGAAGTGCCTATAGCTGATATCATTGAGAATGATTACAACCTCTCAGTGAACCGCTATGTGTGGCAAGAAGTGCCTAAAGAGGTCATAGACCCTATAGCACTCGAGAAACAAGCAAGAGAGAGCGTATACAAGCAACTAGAAGCACAAATACACTTCTCGAGCTTTGTGCAAGGTGTAGACCCAAGCGTGAGGGACGCACTACCGCTTGAGCCTTGGCTTCATAAGCTGAAAAGGCTCATAGATACAAGTTTAGAAAACAACCTCCAAGGGCAACAAAAGCCTCAGGAGGTTTTTTTATACCCGAGTGGTGTCCGTTAGGCACTAAATCAAACAAATACCGCTCAAGTTGCGAGCGTAGAGGAGACAAACATGACTTTAGAAGATTTCTTGAAGTCCAAGGGCGTAGAGGATGTGGGTGCATTCGTTGCTGATATGAAGAGCAACAAGCTCTACATATCGAGTGAGGAAAATATCGATACCCGCTACAACAAGCTCAAGGCACAAAAGGCTGAAGTAGACAAGAGTGTAGAGGCTCTTACTAAGCAGGTGGAGGAACTTAACGCCAAGGGCGAAGAGTTCACCAAAGCAGAAGAGACCTACAAGGCTCAAGTCGCAGAGAAGGACGGGGCTTACAACAAGCTCAAGCTCGAAGCTACGGCTAAGATGGAGCTTTTGAAGGCAGGTGCTAAGGACTTGGATTACCTCATGTTCAAGCTTGGCGACAAGCTCGAGCTAGACGACAAGGGCAACCTTAAAGACTGGGATACCACTCTTGGGGCTCTCAAGACTGACTACGGACATGTGTTTGCAGGCAAGGAAAAGATAGAGGCTAACCCACTTCCTAAGGGGTCGGAGGGGGCTAGCAAGGTCGACTATAGCGCTATGAGCTATAAAGAGCGAATTGCACTCTATGAAAAAGACCCCGAAGCGTTCAAAGAAACAACATAAAAAGGAGTAACATATGTTGGATAATATGGTTGTACCAGAAGTAATGAAGAAGATGGTAAATGCTACCATTGGTAAGATGTTGGGGGCTAGTCGCTATGCAAAGGTGGATACTACCCTTGTAGGTCAGCCTGGTGATGAAGTAACCATCCCTACTTGGCACTATATTGGTATGGCTGGAGAAGTCGCAGAAGGTGAAGCAGCACCAGAGGCAACCTTGAAAGCATCTACTAAGAAGCTCGGAATTAAGACCGCAGCTAAAACTGTTATGGTGACTGATGAGATGAGAAACTCTGCCTATGGAGACCCACTCGGTCAGGTGGAGCGACAGCTTGCACTTTCTATTTTTGAGAAGGTCGAGAGTGACTGCATGGAGCAGTTCTATACAGCTACTCGAAAGGTAGGTGATGGCTCTGAGGCTATTAGCTTTAAGGGGCTTGTAAGAGCATCTACTGCAATCCGTGGTAAGGGCGATAAGGTACTCTTTATCAACCCTGCACAGGAAGCAGACCTCTTGAGCGACGATAAGTTCCTTGAGAATGACCGCTTGGCTGGTCAGGTTCTTGTAAACGGCGCTATTGGTCGAGCTGCAGGTGCACAGGTTGTAGTGTCTGACCTCGTACGCTTGATTCAGTTTGAAAAGAACGACAGTGGAGACGTAGAGATCACAGCAGAGAACCTCGCAGAGTATCAGGCTAAGTGCGCTGAAGTTCTTGAGGTTGGAAACAAGGTAAAGGCTTTGGCTAAGGGCAAGTCTTATTACCTCAACCCAATTGTACGCATTGCCAATCCTACCGATAACGAGACTGAGACTGGTGAACCAGCTCTTACCATCTTGCTTAAGAAGGATACTGACATTGAAGCAGACCGAACCGCTAAGATGCGTATCACCGAAGTAACTGCAACTAAGTACTACGGTGTCGGACTTACCAATGACTCTAAGGTCGTATTGGCTAAGTTTAAGGGCTAGGGGTGCTTATGATACCAGTAGATAAGCTTAGCAAAGACCTAAGAGACAAGCATGCAGATAGCGAGCTTATGGCTATGCTTGAGGGCTTAGAGACTACCATGAGGGAGTACACTAATAATCACTTTCACGTACGTGGGGTGCAGTTTGATGGGCTCTCTGGTGGCACTAAGAACCTTGCTACCAGTGGTGCTATAGGGGTGCGAGTAGGCGATAGAGTAGAGCTTGTAGATGAACATGGGGTACATACCCTTGCGTTCGTCGCGAAGATAACACCTATGGGAATAGCTTTCGATAGAGAGCTGCCTGTAGGTGCTCTTAGCTGCTATCTCGTACGCTATCCAGCTGATGTAGTTCTAGGTGTATCTCGCTTGCTTGCTTGGCAGTCTACGCAAGGCTCTAAGATTGGTATTAAAGCAGAGAGCATAGGGCGTCATTCAGTGACGTATGGCTTTGACGGAGGTGCTGGTGGCATGGCTGGTTATCCAGTTGAGCTTACAGCCTTCCTCAAGTCATATATGAGGGCTAGGACATGATAGGTGGCAACATAGAAGCGAGCATACAAGAGCGTCGTATCGAGGAAAACGCTATAGGTGAGGGTATCGAGAAATGGCACGATATAGGCAAGCTTTGGGGGTATTTGGATTATTCTGCAGGTACCGCCGAGATAAGCCGCTATCGTGCTTCTATCGAGCAGTCTACGCATATTTTTTACGCAGACTACACGCCAATAGAGCTAACTGAAGGTACGCATCGGCTGGTGGTTGCTGGAAGAGCCTATGATGTCTTGCTTTTTGATGACCCTATGGGCTTGCATGACCACTTTGAAATCTATCTCAAGTACGAGGGTAGGGGGTAGGAATGGACATTAAAGTGACAATGGCAGATGACCTTGTCGAACGCTTTGAAGAGACCATTACTGCCACCTTGTACGAGATCGGTGGAGAGCTTGAGGCACAAGTTAAGAAGAACACTCCTGTAGGTAAGTATAGCGGTGGTGATTTGCGGCAAAACTGGACGTACGAGGTAGACGCTGCACATCATCGTGTCACAGTAGGCAACCCTTTGGAGCTTGCGATATGGGTTGAATACGGTACTGGAGACTACGCACTTAAGGGCGATGGAGTCAAAGGTGGCTGGTATATCCCTGTGGGTAATGGCGAAGGTCAAATGCCCAAAGAGGTTGCAGAGGCGTACGGTATGACCATACGACCAGCACCAGAAGGCTCGGGGCTTGATGGTTTCGTGTTCACTCGAGGTATGAGACCTAAGAGAATACTTCACAACACGATGGAGAAGATGGAGCCTAAGATGCAGAAAGCTTTTAAGGCTAGGTTGAAGAGGGCAATGGAATGAGAGTGGAGACGATAGGGCATATTAAAGAGCTCTTAGAAGCTCAAGGCTTGCCATATGCCTTTAGGACATGGCGTAAAGAGCTTGTGTACCCGTATTGGATAGGGGACATCACAGAGCAAGCAGAAATAGACGAAAGAGGGAGCCGCAAAGGCTCTTTTTTTGTGACTGGAACTACTAAAGGCTCTGATTTGGAGCTTATAGAAGTGGCAGAGAGGCTTGAACTTGCCTTGCGGGACTATAGGACGATACTCCCTAGTGGCTATGGCTTAGCTATTAGTTACGAGAGTGCAAGGTTTATAGAGACCGGAAGTAACGAGTTTAAGCGGTTAGAGATTATCTTGCAATGGCAAGAATGGAGGAATAGATAATGAGTAATAATGTACACACTGGTGTTAATGCAGACACCGTAAAGCATGTATTGTTTGGTGCTGGAGTGGTCTATGAGAATGTGAAGCTTGTAGATGGGGAACCAGTTTTTGAGGGGGCAACCTTGCTTGGTGCTACCTCTGGTGGAATTAAGCTCAGCATAAAGCCAGAGTATAAAGATCTCGAGTTTGATGGACTTACTCGTAAGACCGTTGGACAGACTGTACAGATAGGCGAAAAGGCTACTATCGAAATAAACTATGCTGAGGTTAGTGAGACCACTATTAAGCAGGTGCTAGGAGCTGAGTTCACCAAGGGCACTCACTACGCTCATGTTGGAGCAGATAGAAAGCTCATAAAGGATAACTACGTGGAGGGGCTTTGCTTTAAGGGCATAACTCTCACAGGTGACCCCGTGCTTTTGCTCTTTGAGCATGCAATTTGTACCAGCGGTTTCGATATAGACGCTAAAAACAAAGACCAGAGCAAGTTTAAGGGTACATTCGAGTGCGTGGCACCAGCAGATGGTTCCGACACGCTTTCATGGCATTTGTTCTTAGCTAACGAGAAGGAGTAACTACTATGGAGATTCGTAAACTTGTAGCAAAAGACTTGCCTGTGATGGCTAGCATACTTACTAAGATTGGTATCAAAGAGTTTAAGGGCGTGATTGAAGACGCTTACGCAGGAGGCAAGGGCGATGGTGCCTTTTATGGCGGTATTGTTGGAGGTCTTTCGGTGGCTTTGGCTAACCTTGAGAAGTGCCAAAATGAGCTCTTTGCTTTCATAGGTTCTTTGGTAGGCAAGAGCCTTGAGGAAGTCGAGGAAATGCCCCTTGATGAGCTTTTTGATATTGCTAAGGCACTAGCTAAGAGCGAGCAGTTCAAGCGTTTTTTTACGACTCCTACAAAGTAGCGATAATTGGAGATGTAGCGGTATGGGACATGTTGTATCAGCGGTACGCAGACCCTACCGCTCTTCTATCGTTCTATGTAGAGCAAGGTCGCTTTAGTGAGTGGCTCGACGAGATCTATGAGCTGAAGTATGAGGAAGATATATATGCCCTTTGGTTAGCAAAGGTTGAGACTATGAGCTTTGAAGAGTTCAAGAACAGTATAGAACCCGCAGAAGAGGTACAAGACATGACAGAGGAAGAGCTAAACACAGCCCTCTTTGTTGGTCTTGCAAGTCCGTTTAGTCGTGGGAAGGAGTAAATATGGCAAGCGATTTTAAGGTATCAGCTCTGTTTGAAGTCGTAGGCACTCAAGAGTTTAGAAATGCCATAGATAAGGTTGAGGGAGGTCTTGATGGGCTTGCTCGAGATGGCAAAAAATCTCTTGGCGATGTCAAAAAGAGCTTTGACAAAGCAGGCAAGGGAGCTAAGAAGCTTGCAGATGATACAAAAAAGAGTGCTGATAAAATAGGCAGTGCTCTTAAAGGCATGGCTGGACTTGTAGCGAGTGCTTTTGCCGTACAGAAAATTGTTGCATTTGGTAAGGGTGCCGTTGAAGCAGCCGCTGATATTGAAGCTTTGGGTGCACAGTTTGAAGCTACCTTTAAAGACCAAGTAGCAGGAGCTTATGACCTTCTTGATGAAGCTGATGAGATGTTTAAGCGAGTATCGGATAGTGCAGGTATCTTTGAGGGGCGTCTTAAGGGGATAGGTACTAAGGTATTCTCTCAGTTCAAGGGAGCTGGTGCAGATGTAAACACAGCTCTTGAAAATACCGAAACCTTCTTGAACCTCGCTAGCGACGCAGCTGCATATTACGACATTAGCCTTGAAGACGCAGAAGTACGTATGAGGTCGTTCATACGAGGTAACACAGAAGCGGGTGATATGATTGGTCTCTTTACAAGTGAGACACAACGAAACAACAAGGCACTTGAGATACACGGCAAGAAGTATCTCGAACTTACAGAAGCTCAAAAGCAGCTGCTCATGCTCGATGTGGTCAATGAGACCTACAAGAACAGTGGCGCAATAGGGCAAGCAAGCAGAGAAGCAGATGGCTATGCTAACGTCACGGGAAACCTCAAGCGAGCATGGAAAGAGTTCTTGGCAGAGGTTGGCAAGCCAGTACTCAAGGCACTCATTCCAGTGCTTAAGAGCGTGTCTAAGAACATGAAGAACTGGAGCGAAAAGGTCAAAGACGCAATTAAGTGGGCTCAGGAGCATACAAGTGAGTTGGAAATGTATGCTAAGGCTTTTGGTGTCGTTCTTGCAGCTATGGCGTTGTCTAAGGTTGGTGAAGCGGTCGCTGGTCTTGTCGCTCTTGGTCGAGCAGTTAAAGCCTTTGGAAAAGCTATGCAGGCAGCCTTGGGTATGACTAACCCTTTAGGTCTTGCACTTTTAGCATTTGGAACTGTTGCAGCTATTGTTATTACCCATTGGGAAGATATAAAGAAAGCTATTGAGAGGGTCGTAGCATCCTGGGAGAAGTCTATCGCGAGCATAAAGAAGTTCCTAGGCTTTGAGCTTACGCCTAGAGAGCAAGAGTTCTACGAAAAGGGAAAAGCAGAGGCTGAAGCATACCAAAGAGGGCTTAGGGCTCAAACAGCAAAAGCTCAAGAGCTTATGCATACCAATTATGGTGCAGACGACGCTATATATGGCGGTGACTATGGGGATGAGCTCGGAGGCACCGTTATGGACGATTCCAAGTCTAGATGGCTTGCCATGCAGTCATGGGGCGAAGGTCGTAAAAGAAAGCTAGAGGCAGACAAGGTGCAAGCAGAAGCTGATAGACCGCTCTATGGTGCACGTGTTCGAGATCGTAGCGATATTGTTGAAGTCAAAAAGGCAGATGTCGTGCCACTTCCAGAAGTTGCAAAGGTCGATGAAAAGGCAGATTTCATTAAAAAGGCTATGGCTCGAAAGTTTAGCAAGGAAGAAGCAGAAAAGATGTTCGAGCCATTCAAAAAGAGTGGTCTAAGTGCTGATAAGTTCCTCAAGAATGCTGAATGGGACAGAATGGTTCAGGGTGTCAAAGAGAAAGCGAAGACAATACAACAAGCATTCTCTCAGGGCATGCAGTTCTTTGTGGGTCCAGTCATGAATGCCATCAAGGCGATTGAGCAAGCTCAGTTTAATGCTATGGAAGCAGAGATTAAGCAGATGGAGAAGGCTCTCGAGCGCAAGAAGGAGCTATTCAAGGAAGAGACAGATGCACGCAACGAAAAGGATCGTGAAGCAAAAGCGAATCTTCAAGCAATGTATAAGAACGGCGAAATCTCATACAACGAAATGAGGAAGCGAAAGGAAGCTATAGACAAGAAGAACCTTGCCTTTAAGAAAAAGAAACTTAAAGAGCAAGAAGACGCAAGGACAGCTATTGCTAAAAAGCAAGAAGAGCTCAAGCGCAAGCAGTTTGAGGCTAACAAGCGGTCTAGCATGGCAAACGTGGCTATTAATACCGCTACGGCTATCATGCAGGCTTTTGCACAGTTGGGTCCTATCGGTGGAGGTATTGCAACCGCTGTTATTGCAGCTACCAGTGCCGCTCAATTAGCCATTATTGGAAGCCAAAAGTACATTCCAGCGCTCGCTAAGGGTGGTGTAGTCGACAAGGCAACCCTAGCAATGGTTGGAGAAGACGGAGCAGAAGCAGTAATGCCACTGGAACGCAATACAGGCTGGATAGATGGCTTGGCAGGTAAACTTAACGCAAAGGCACAAAGTAGCGATTCTAGCAGCATTCTCGCACGTCTGGGAGCCATTGAGAGCCTATTGGGACAGTTGCTTGCTAAGGATACAACGCTTGTGCTTAATACTGGCGTTCTAGTTGGTGCTACTGCAGGCAAGATGAATGGAACTATGGGTAAGCTCGCAACAGCTGGAACAAGAGGACGGTAAGTATGGGTATGCGAACAGTAACGATCAATGGCGTAGATATATGTAAGAAGTTTGGTATGGCTTTGTCTCAAGTAGACATTGCCACGCCAGAGCCCGTAAGAAAGACCGTAGATGTAGTAGGGCGTGATGGAGTTGTAGACATGAGCTCCTACTATGGAGCTATGCGGTACAAGAACCGCCAAATCAAGATTAAGCTTATGAGCTTGGCTAAGTCTAAGCAAGTAGCAAGTGAGTTCTTGGCAGAGCTGCACGGCAAAAAGGTCTCTCTCGTGTTCTCAGACGATAGCGAGTACGAGTATATAGGCTTCTGTAAGGTTTCTAAGACCGAAAGCCGCAAGGGACTTAGCACCTACATGCTTGAGCTTGAGGTTAAGCCATACAAGTATGAGCTGAAAGTGGTTACATACACGCTTAAAGAGGGTGCAGAGCCTACAGAGGTACGAAACGGAGACCAAGCAATAGTGCCCGTTATTACGTGTAAGGCGATGGCAACAGTGACCAATCTTACGACTAAGCAGAGCCAAGTGTTACCAGCTGGTACGCACAAGGTGCATGCTATCCAATTGGCTCAAGGGGTTAATCATATGCAGGTTATGGGCACAGCAAAACTACAATTTAAGAGGGGGTATCTGTAATGTTTAAGTTATATATCAACAACAAGATTGCATGGGCTAATGATATCGAAAATAAAGGTATCAGTGCCTTGAGCTTGTCGAGAGAAATATCAAAGCTAGGCACGCTCTCTATGGCACTTACTCCAGAAGCTCCATGCTATGACGAAGTGGAGCTCTTAAAGACATCAGTAGAGATCACACGTTTTGATAAGACCATATTCAAGGGGCGTGTGATTACCATGAACACCAGCCTTGAGGGGCTTAAAAACATCGAGTGTGAAGGGGTGCTTGGCTATCTCAATGACACCGTGCAGAGACCTATCAGCCTTGATAAAGACTATACAGGCAAATGGGCAACACCGCTCGACGTGCTTACTTATATTCTAAGGCAGCATAACGAATTGAGCGAGGTATCTAAGCATATTAAGCTTGGAGTGGTTAACACCAAGGCAGAGCAAGGTATTCCCGAGAAATGGACAGAGTACAAGACCTCATGGGAGCTTACTGAAGAGCTTATAAACGCTTGTGGGGGCTATCTCTTGCCACGATACGAGCAAGACGGCGTATATCTTGATTATTACATCGAAATGCCTAAGAACACCGTACATGACGTAGTCTATGGCGTTAATCTTATCAACCTTGAACTCTCATTCAATGGGGACGATTTCTGTACCGCAGTACTGCCTACTGGTGGCGTAGACGAAAACGGCAATCCGTACACCTGTAGAACGGCAAACAATGACAGCGAGTTTATTGAGGATAAAGATCTTGTCGCTGAATATGGACGTATCGTAAAGGTCATAGAGTTTGATGGGGTGCAAGAGCCTAAGAATTTGCTGGATAGGGGCAAGGTGGCACTCTCGAACCTCATAGGTGCTCAAATGAGCATAGAAGCAACTGCTATCGATAGCTCGCTTATAGACGAAAAGCTTGCACCATTTGAAGTAGGGGAATATGTACGTATCCTTGGCACCAAGCATAAGTTCTTGGATTCTAAAACCATGCTCGTAAAGGCTCAAGATATAGACCTATTAAATCCTGCTAACAACTCGATAAGTGTAGGGCACAGTGCTAAGACGCTTACCGCTTTTAAAGCAAAACGAGGCAAGGCAGGGGCTAGCGGTCGAGGTATACGACGCATCGAGACCTATTACGGATTAGCAGCAGATGGCTACAGTGCTCCTAGTGAGTGGAGTGACAAGCCCGTTAATCCGACAGAGGCTGCTCCTGTTATATGGAGTTATACCATCACGCATTATAGTGACGGCAAGGAAGAGCAAAGTGCACCAAGAGTAGTAGGTTCTAAGGGGCTCAAGGGCGACAAGGGAGACGCAGGTCTTGCTCCTGTGACCGTGTTGCCTACTACTTATAGTCATGTGTTCCGTGCTGATTCTACTGCTACGATAGGTGCAGAGGAATGGAGCAAGTTTGCAGCAAGCTTCCATGTACACCAAGGCGGTACTATCTTTGCCTATAGTTCAGAGCAGAAGCTTGAGAATGCACAATACCGCTTGCTTTTGAACAATGAGGGCGGGGTATATGGAGCTACGCTTAGCGAAGATGGAGTTATTAGGTTTGCTAGTACGGCAACTATGATAGAAGATACGGCTACGTTAAGTATTGGAGTTACAACAAAAGACTTGCAAGGCAAGGTGCTCAATCAAGTTGTGAATATCTCGCTTGCCAAGGCTATAAGTGGCAAGGGTGCACCTAATGAGGTGTTTCAGTGGGCTTTGCTTAAGGAAGGGCAAGTACCTAACGGTGATACGGTATGGGTAGATGTAAGACCCCCTCATACTGGTGATAATGTCGAGTGGGAGCGGTCGCAGATAGTTGAAGAGCATGCTACGGTAGACCCCAATGGATGGGGACAGCCTCGCAAGACGCTGGAAGCACGATTCACCTTGCTTGATAAGACACTTAAGGGGACGGAAAACAGAATAATAGCAACTAAAGATAGTCTAAACTTTGTCAGAACATCACTTGAGAACAGTACCGGTATTAAGCTTGCTAATAGTGGAATAGTGCTCGACGGCAATGTGCTTGCTGACGCAATTGCAGCTCAACAGCTTCATATTAGTAATAATGGTGCTATATATGGCGGTGGCTATGATGCAAAGGGCGTGAATAAGGATGGCAATACAGGATTCTATCTTGGCTCTGATGGAACACTCAAAGCTAAGAACGCAGATCTAGAAAACCTTGAGGCGGCGTCTGTTAAGAACCCATTCTTTAAAACTCTTTCCGGTACGGTATTTGAGGATATGAAGTGTGTCCCTAAGTATCGTAAGGATGTTAATCTTGATGAAGCAATAGCAACCTTCAGAAAGCATTGTAAGGTAAACACGCCATATAAGCTTAATCATATTGTGAGTGACACTGATTGCCCATCAATCATGCTGGTAGAGAGGTACCATACGACCAACCTCTATACGGCAGACCTTAAAAAAGGTGCTAGCAGTGAATGGAAGTGTGAAGTGAGTGGACATTATAACCTTTTTGCGAAGAGAGCAGAGTTTGAAGAAACAACTGGTGGCTATTATGAAGATGTGATAGTGGGGTGGGAGACCATTAAGCATCCTGCTGAATATGAAGAAGAGCGGTACCTAGTCAAGAAAGGAGGTTCGACTTTAGACAATCAAGGAGGGGTTGTTGTAACTAAAGACCAATGGGCTGTTAGGCAAAAATTAGTAAAAGAAGCATGGGAAGAACAGAAGCCTATAGTTGAGCGTCAAAAAGTTCATGAAGAGACGCACACTTACTATGGTGCAGATGTATATGTTCAGATAAAGAGGAAGACAGAGAAAGCATTTAAGACAGTAGCGACTAATGGGGGTGCGTCTCTATACATGGCAGAAGGTGACAAAGTTCGGTTCTACGCAGATTCTACTGGTGGAAGTAGTAAGGCAAATAACAGAAAGGCGTCAGCGTCTATTCGTGCTAATGTGCTAAAGATGTTTAAGCGTGATGGGCTCTTTGTGTATAACGGATCCGTATGGCAGAAGTCCCATGTAAGATATCATAACGCAGATTGGGCAGAGGCTCTTACTTTTGGCAATATTCTTAAATGGGATATCAGAGGGAGCGATACAGATAAAGTCGATGGCGATTGGGTTGGCGTATCCAAGAAGTGGCGGTTTATAGGGTTAGCTGATACTAGGGGCAATATTATTAAGCACAATCTGACCTCTCGAATGCAGCTAGAGCATTATAAGGATACTAAGGGTAAAGACGGTAAGCCTATACATGGAGATCTTGAATATAGCTATAGCCCATTAAAGCTTTACTTTAAGAACGATAACTGGGGTTCAGGCTGGACAATAACAAAAGATAACAGGTTCATTTATAAAAGCCCTCCTAAAGAATATGGAGGGCTTGATTACCATCGGGACAAAATTAAGTTTAATTTGATTGATAGTGAACCTGGAGTATTCTCTGCGTCAATCTACCCAATAAAAGAAAGTAAGGGAGAGTATAAAATCGGTAAAGAGGGGTCTTACTTTAAAGTCTACGGAGCAGTTGCTAACTAGGGGGGCATATGGCATGGACGAAAGGTGATTTAATCACTGCCAAGAAACTGAATGAAGAAAATCGAAATAAGTGCTTTGAGTTTGGCAAAAAGTGGGTCTCTAATAATGGCGTAGAGTACTATCCCAATCAAGTAGGGTTTTATTCGCGAAGAGCTACTAATCAGGTTGAGATATATATAGGTACTGGATCTTTTGAAGGTGGAGACATTTGGGTGGATTATAAAGCCCCGCATGCCGAAGAATGGACAGAGGTGTTTCATGAGGGCTTTGGATGGGGTGCTCGCTCTACTCGAATAATAAGTGAAGGCGTTGGTCTTTATCGAGTTAGACGTAGCTTTAAAGGCACCATTCATATCAAAATCTACTATGCTAAAATTGATAACTATGCTGGAGATTACCTAAAAGGCTTTTGGGCATGGGGAGGTCAAGCTCGGTCATTTGTCGGTAAGCCGATAACAGCTGAACTTTTAAATAAAGGGTATATTTATACCGATAAAATAATTTAGTGAAATCAAGGGGGCTATAATGCTCCCTTTTTTAATACACATATATAAAGGAGGTAACTTTATGAAGTTACAGGCAATCAATTTAGTGACACAGCAGGCTAAGGAGCTCGAGATTGAGCGGTACACTATGGGAGATTATGGTCTTCAGATAGAACTTGAGGGTGATGACTATCTTCTTGATAGATTCTCTAAGGGCTCTATCCAGAATATCACTATTGTAAATCCCGTTAAG
>PDWI01007638.1_pt1 | contig 12995 bp, 6 predicted proteins | sample 1430891 | NCBI WGS metagenome assembly PDWI01 (sample SAMN01162508, study PRJNA174530) | Oral metagenome, whole genome shotgun sequencing project. | biome: Marine environment; feature: Marine mammal; material: Swab sample of the gingival sulcus; isolation source: swab sample of gingival sulcus... | reverse complement strand
TCATTAATATCAAACAACGGATTTTTTGTTGCTTCCTCAAAAAAAGAACTCATAGGAAAACATATATCAAAATGCGATACCATATACTCAATAGGAAGTCCTTTTGAAGATAAAATAAAAAAAGGACAAGGATTTTCACAAATAATAAAAAACACAAATTCAGAGAACTATGTATCGCTTGCTCCCGTGAACTACGGAAAAACAGGAACACCTTGGGCTGTCTCTATAATTGTACCAATGTCCAAGATAAAAGACAAGGCAAATAAATCATTCTATATATCTTTCTTATCAGTTATCTTTGGAATTATAGTATTTTCTATCGTAATATATTTTATAACAAACAGATTAACAAAATCATTAACTTTGGCGAAAAAGTCGCTGGACAAATTAGCTAAAGGAGACCTAAAATCAATACATAAACTAAAAATAAACACCTCAGACGAAATAGGAAATACATACTCTTCCGTAAATAAATTAATTGATGTACTAAGAAAAATAGCGGAATTTATCGTTGAAATAGGAAGAGGAAACTATAATGTAGAGTTTAAACAATTGAGTGAAAATGATATATTAAGCAAATCTTTATTGAAAATGAGGGAAAGACTGAAAGAAGCACAAAGAATAAATGAAGAACAAAACAAACAAAGAGAACAACAAAATTGGGAAGCACAAGGAATAGCCATATTCAGCGAAATTATACGACAAGAAGACAGCGATATGCGAAGCATGACCTATAAAGCTGTTTCCGAATTAGTTAAATACTTAAATGCTTGCTTGGGAGGAATTTTTGTAATCGAAGATACGGATAAAGAAGATATTCATCTGATATTAAGTGCAGCTTATGCTTACGACAGAAAAAAAGAAATAGACCGAAGAATAGAAATAGGCGAAAATTTGGTAGGCAGATGTGTATTGGAGAAAAAAAGTATATACATGACAGATATACCAAAAGAATACATACAAATAAAATCGGGACTTGGAGAAGACAAACCGGAAGCATTATTAATTAATCCTCTCATTTTTAACGATAAAGTTTATGGTGTACTGGAAATAGCATCCTTTAACAAGATAGATGAATTTGAACAAAATTTTGTAGAAAGAGTAGGAAATATAATTGCATCAACTATCGCAACAGTGCAAAACAGAATGCTTACTCAAAAAATACTTAACGAAACAGAAGAAAAATCAAAATTATTTGAGGAAAAACAGGCTATAATGATGGGAAAAAATAAAGAACTGACCGAAATACAGCAAAAAATGATATTAAAACAAGAAGAATTGGAACTAACCTTAGAAAAAACAAGAAAACGAAAAGCCAAAATAATAAAAAAAGAAAAAGAACGAAAAATTGAAAACGAAAAACTGAAACAGATAATAGAAAAACAGGAAAAAGAAATATCTGAGCTGCGAAATACAAAACCTCATTAAATTTCAACAACAGTTTCAATAAATTATTGAAGTAGCAACAGCGAAAATAATATAATCATGGCAAAAGCATTATTAATAAAAAGTTCAGTAGGACAAAAAGAAGCCATACAAGGCGAATGGCACAAATTTGAACAAGCAACACCTTACATACAAGGCATAGAAACAGGCGATTTAACAGAAAATATTAATGCCGAAACTATCGGCAATATGATTTCGGGCTTACCGAATATATGGTCAAGAAGCAAAATTTTCGGATACGCCTTTAAATACACGCAAAAAGATGCCAACATAAAAACATCGGGATTAATAAAATTTTACAAAGCTCTTACGGACGAATGGAAAGGATTAATGGGACTTATGGCTCTCAATCCGGGAAAAATAAGTGTCAGTGAACCAATAATACTGAAAGCAGACAAACAAAACAACAATCCGTACAACATAAAAGCAGCCTTCGGCAGAATGCTGTTTACCGACACCGACCTCTGGTGTAATCCTCAAGAAGTACAACAAACAAAAGAAGAAAATCCGTTTATTCAACTTATATACTACAACAACTGCCTCATTGGAGCAAGCTCGCCATACTCTATATTATTTACAGCAATAGACTATTCAAACTTAGAAGGCGGAGAAGATATTGCATGGTACAGAAACGGAAGATTAGGAGACCCGCTGAAATACGGAAACCTCACAAACGACCAATTACAAAAACTATATCTTTTGCTGGTGAATCTGGAAAAAAAATTCCCCGCCTTTGAACAGAATTTACAACTAAACCGAAATAATAAAGAAAGACTTAACCTCACTCCGCTGTTCGTTTTCATACAGGAGTGGAAAAACGAAATAAAAGCAAAAGGACATAATTTAGAAGAAAAAGGCTCACTCGATGCCGAAATAAAACTCAACGAACCATTTGCACCTCTTTTCAGAATAAAACAAAATATTTACTATAAAAACGGCTTGTTCACCTATAATGGCGAAGCAGGACAAACTATTGATATTCAGAAGATACTACTGCAAGACGACTTTCTGTATTCAATAAATGAAACCGACAAAAGTCAGCCCTTAGACAAGGCAGCCGTTTACTTCCTCACCGCCGACGACCCCGACAATGCAAATAAAAAATGGTATTTCCCTTTACCTTTAAGTGCTTACGGATTAAAACTTTTCAGAAACAGAACAGGAGAACTAATATCGTCTCCTTCTGAAGAAAAACACGAATTAAGAGCGATATTCAAACCCTCCGATTTCAAAGTAAAAGTAGAACTGCTTTTGCATATAGACGGCAAAAAACAAAGTCCGATAAGCAAAGAATACGAACTTAAAATGCTGACCGGAGTTCAGCGGAATATAATAATGTGGCCTAATTTTATATCCAAAAATTGGAATAAATATTTCGTTTATTCGGAATATCCCACAAATAACAGAGATGTGAAAATGGTGCCTTTCTTCAAAAAATATTCCGATAACGGAGGTTTTGACGGCGGTAACTATATAACCGACAAAGAAGACAATTTGATTTATGCCGACAAAGATATACAAACAGCAGACTTAAAAGTAACTCACTTAGTAAAATATCCGATAGATACCGCAACCGCAGACGACCACCCTTACGAAGTAATACGAGCCGACAAACCAATAGGAGGAATAGAAATACGCTCGCTCATAAACGGCAAAGACCATGTTTGCGGTTATCTCATAGTAAAAAATGCCAATGATGAATCTATGGGAGACAAGAAAATAAATGACCTGTCGCACGAATCTAATTTTGAAGACGTTATAGTAGGAATTGATTTCGGAAGCAATAATAGTTGCATCAGTTATTCCAAAATAAATTCTTCGGAAGTAGAACCCGTAACATTCAGTAACAGAAGAGTTTTCCTGTTGGGAAATGAAGTTCAAGACCCCGACAAAGAGCTTCTCGCCGAAAGACACGAATTGCTGTTCTTCCAAAACGAACAATCTGCAAACGGACAAATAAAATCGTGGATACACGACCACAAGCACAAATATATTTCAACAGGAATGGAACAGCAGGAGATTGCCGGAGGTGTACCTATATTTGAATCGAATATAGTTATACATAAAATGGACAATCGAACCATAACAACAAATGCAGGTAAGTTGCATCACAGTATGAAATGGCTTACTGACGTAAAGGGAAAAGAAAAAAAGAAAGCATATCTGAAAACCGTATGGCTGAAATCCGTAGCCGACTTATACGCAAGGCGAATGATAACAAAAGAATTGCGTTGGTCTTATCCGGGTTCGTTCAGTCAGTTCGATGTTTTGCAGTACAAACAAATGTACAACGAACTTACGGAAATTCCCGTAAATAATGTAAAAGTAAAAGTCAGCAGTGAGCCGACTACAGAATCGGAAGCCGTTTGTAATTACGCACTCACAAATGTAGGACTTACTGGCAGAAATATAATGTTGGGAATAGATGTGGGCGGAAGCACAAGCGATGTCCTTCTTGTGGCAATGGACAGACGAGCAAGAGCTTTTAGAATGGTAAAACAGAGTTCATTACGATTAGCCGCCGGAATACTCTCGGAACTTATCGCTCGTCCCGAATCCGAAATCATAAGGAGAGCAATATACAAATATCACGAAAGCCCCGACTGTAATATTAAAGTAGCTAATATTCAGAATATTATAGACAAACCTTATACTTCGCCTTTCTACCTTAACGCTATTTTTGACAGGCTTAAAAATGAAGATTTTAATCGCTTCTACAGCTCATTAGCTCAAAGTTCTCCCGAATTTTTTGCCGTTCCGGCTTATATCACAGGCTTACTTCTGTACTATTCGGGACAACTCACCGCAAAAGCCATAAAAGAAAATAACTTCACGAATATCAGCATCGTAGAACTTATGCCTTTCGGTAAGGGCGGACGTTTATTTGATTGGCTCGACACTTATCCGGGAAAACAATTAAGCACAACTTATTACAACGACTGCTTCAAAGCCGGATTTGGTGAAGGAGGCGAAAATATAGAGATTATTAAAAAAGACGACATAAGAGTTGATAACAAATCGGAAGTATCGAAAGGATTATCCGCACCTCAAAAAGTAACCGTTGAGGCGGAAACAAGAAACAACAGCGATATTTTCGGCGAAGACGGTTTCCTTTTCTATCCGCCGAATAGTAAAGAAGCCGTAACTCTCAATGCCGACGACAATATAAGCACAAAGCATTTAGAAGAAATGGACTTTGGTATAGAGTTGCCTCAAAAATTTGTTCATTTTAACAAGTTTATGGACATTTACATTGATTTTGTCGGTCCAAATAAAACAGGAATAGTAAAAAATATTTCGGCAATAAACAATAAAAGAGGTGAACTTGAAAGAGAACTGAAAGGATATATACTTAACGACCCCGAATGGCAAAAAGCCGCCGAACAAAAACGACAAGGACAAAATTTTGATTATAAACATTCTATGCTCGTTCTCGAAGGTATGTGTTTCCTTAACAAAATAATTATTCCTCAAGTCTTTAAATGAGTTCAATAAAAAAATAAAATTATAATGGAAACATTGCGAAAATTTTTAGAATTTAAAATTATCAGTATAGGCGAAAATGAAGTACAATTATATTCATTAATCATCGTTCTTATAATAATTGCAGCTACCAAATTGGTACTGTGGTTGATAAAAAAAACACTTTTCAGTAAGAATGGTTTTAAAAAATTTGACAAAGGAAGTGCATACGCTTTATTTCAGATTATCAGATATATAATATGGATAATAGCAATTGGTTTCGTTTTAGAAACCATCGGTGTTAAAGTAACCGTACTAATTGCAAGTTCTGCTGCTCTGCTTGTCGGCGTAGGATTAGGATTACAGCAAACATTTAACGATATAATATCGGGAATAATACTACTTTCGGAACAATCGATAAGAGTAGATGATGTATTGGAAGTAGATGGGACAATTGTGAAAATAAAAAGTATAGGTCTGAGAACATCAAAAGGATTAAACACCGATGATATTTCCATTATAATACCAAATTCATTAATTACAACAGACAAAGTAATAAATTGGAGTCATCAAACAAAAGAGGTTCGCTTCGGAATAAATGTTGGTGTTGCCTACGGCAGTGATGTAAATCTGGTTACAAAACTTCTAAAAGAAAGTGCGGCGGAACACCCGGACGTATATAACAGTGAATTATCCGATGCCAGACTTTTAAATTTCGGAAATTCATCATTAGATTTTCAACTTCTGTTTTTCAGTAAGAGTATATTCAGAATAGAGAAAATAAAAAGCGATATTCGTATGATTATTAATCATAAATTTGCCGAAAACAATATATCTATACCGTTTCCGCAAATGGACTTACATTTTAAATCTTCTTATACCGACAAGAGTCCGATTAAAATGTAAATTTATGAATAAAGAATTTTCGCACTTTTAGTAATTTGAAAATAGGCATTAATATTGCATTTGCAGATAATTTACGTAACTATGTCGATATAATTAATCCGAAATTGTTGTATTTTCATAAATATAAAAAGTTTAAATGAGTTCATTAAACTAAAGCAATCAGTATGTCAGACGTAATACAATTATTGCCGGATTCTGTGGCAAATCAAATAGCCGCCGGAGAAGTAATACAACGTCCCGCTTCTATCGTAAAAGAATTGGTGGAAAATTCAATAGACGCAGGAAGTAACAAAATACAAATAATAATAAAAGACGGAGGCAAATCATTAGTACAAGTTATTGATAACGGTTGCGGTATGTCCGAAACAGACGCTCGTCTTGCCTTTGAGAGACATGCAACTTCCAAGATAAAAAAAGCCGCCGACCTTTTCAATTTGCATACACTAGGCTTCAGAGGAGAAGCTCTCGCGTCCATAGCGGCAGTGGCAAGCGTGGAATTGCGCACCAAACGAAATGTAGAAGAACTTGGCACGCTGATAGAAATTAACGGCTCGGAATTGCAACGACAAGAAAGTGTAAACTGTCCGCAGGGAAGCAATTTTATGGTCAAAAATCTGTTCTTCAATATTCCCGCAAGACGAAAATTCCTGAAAGCAAACTCCTCCGAGTTCCGACATATTGTTCGAGAGTTCCAACGCATAGCATTAGTGAAACCGAATATAGAATTTCATCTGCATCATAACGACAACGAAATATACAACCTTCCGGCAACAGGAAAACGACAAAGAATAATTAATATGTTCGGCAAAAGCCGAAAAAAAATGCTGATAGATGTAAAAACGGAAACCTCCGTAATAAATATAAAAGGATATATAGGAAAACCGGAAGCCGCCAGAAAAACAACCGGAGAACAATTTATGTTTATTAACGGCAGATATATGCACAACGGATTGTTTCATAAAATAATAATGCAGGCTTATGAAAATATGATACAAAAAGATACGCTCCCCATTTATTTCATCTATTTTGAAACAGACCCGGCAACAATTGATGTAAATATTCACCCCACAAAAACAGAAATAAAATTTGAGAACAACAACGAAATAATACAAATACTGAGAGTTGCCCTCAGAGAAGCGATGGGAAAAGTTAATATTATGCCCTCCATTGATTTCGACCAAGAAGGAAGCATAGAAATACCGACCCCGAACACAAGTTTTGAAATAACATCACCGCAAATAGAAGTAAATCCCGAATTTAATCCCTTTGAAGCAGTAAAACAACACTTCAGTTCAAATACATTTTTACAAGAAAACAACAGAAATAATTGGGAAAAATTATACGAAGGAATAGAAGAACAAGCACAAAAATTTTTCCCCGAAAAAAACGACATTATAAAACAAAACATAAAAGAAGAACACGAAATACCCTATCAAAACGAAAAAACATTTTTTCAACTCAAAAATAAATATATATTAACGTCGGTAAAATCGGGATTAATGCTGATAGACCAAAACAGAGCGCATAGGAGAATACTGTACGAAAGATACACTGATATTATGAAGAAAAATATGGGAGTAAGTCAGCAAAAATTATTCCCGCTTACAATAGAACTTAACAAAGAAGACCTAGATATTATTATCGAAATAAAAGAAAATATCAGCCTTATGGGATTTGATATAGAGATAGTCGACAATAACAACATTAAAGTAAAAGGAACTCCGGCAGACCTGAAAAATGCAAATCCTAAAGCATTGATTGAAGAATTATTAGAAAATTATAAACAGGAAACGGCAAATGAAAAACAACTGTCGGAAAGAGATTTTATTGCACGTTCAATGGCTAAAACAGCGGCAATAAACTACGGACAGCAACTGAAAGAAGTGGAAATGCACGAAATTATAGACAGCCTGTTTGCCTGCGAAATACCGAATTATACTCCGGACGGTGAAATTATTATAAACATAATAAGCATAGAGGAGTTCGATAAAAGATTTTAAAGGAGAGTTGATAAATACGGTTCTTTATAAAAACAAAGCAGTCGATATTGCACACAACATTCAAAAAATATTTATAAAAATAGGAAATTTCATACAATTTTGTATATTTGTAAAAAAAACATTCAGCATTGAGTACTATAAACATAAAAGGCGGAAAAGATGCCCCAAGCATTTATCTCAATGAAGATATGGGCATACTTAGAATTGAGGGAGCATCTTTCTCAGAGAATCCTTACGCTATATACGGTTTTGTTCTGGAGTGGATAGAAAATTCGGGTTTTGATACCGACCTGCCACTTGACTGTAATTTTTATTATACATATCTCAACAGTTCCTCAAAAAAGTTGATATATAAGATGCTCGTAATGCTCGAAGATTACTATGCCGAAGGAAAAGTAGTAAGAATAAATTGGGCTTATGACGAATTTGACGATGATATGCTTGAGTTAGGACATGAATTGGCAGAACTAATAGAACTACCTTTTAAATACATTCCGAAGTCATAGTGATTTTTAGTTTTTAATTTAATCGATTATTGTCAGTTTATAAATAATAATTAACTTTGCGGAACGAGGATTTTATTGTAAATTGCAGAAATAAGGCTTGTCCAATAGCTTAAAATATTGAGAAAGATATAATACGCTTATCTTTTTAGTTTTATATAAAGGGCATTTAACTCAGTTGGTTCAGAGTGTTACCTTGACAGGGTAGAAGTCATCGGTTCGAATCCGGTAATGCCCACGTTTTTCTCCGCATTTTCCCCGATGTCAATCGGGGAAAATGTCAGTCGGGGAAGAATATCTTTCAGCGTGAAAGAAAATCGTGTCCATTCCTTTTCTTCGCTTTCTGCCCAAATTTGTCCTTCGTGTTTTTCCACAAACTCTTACATAAAATTAAGCCTAATTCCGTTTCTGCTTCATTGTTCGTACCGAGAACAGAGTATTTGTTTTCTATTCTAAATAAATTTTTCATATTTGCTTCGTTTATGCCTGCTCCGTTGTCTTCCGGACTTCCGAAATTTAACATCCAACAAATCTATATTGCTTTTGGACATTAAGCCGGAATCTGTTACAAAAATTATTTTCTATAAATTATATTTGTGCTTAAAAGCATCAATAACTGGTAACATTGTATTCTCTTCAAACTGATTACCGGCAAATATTTCGTAGGCTAACGGATAAGCATTTTTGCTAACGAGTAAACCCAAAACCGGCAAAAAATGCGGAAGACAGGAGACTGCATTATTTCTACTACTGACGATACTTCGGATACTTCTGAAAACCAAAATTACTGCGGTATAATTACAAAAAATTTATCGAGTAAATAATAATTCTCTATATTTAGGCAGAGGCCATATTTCGTTATTTACCATTAATTCGAGCTTATCTATATGATAGCGTATTTTGTCGAGGAAAGGATAAACCTCCTGCGAATAAGCGGCGGCAATAGACGCTCGGTCATCTTTGTTGTTTGCCTTTTTTCTGGCTTCTATCATCTTATCTGTATTCTTCTTTATTTCGGAAATATGAATAGAAATATCTTTTATGTTACGAATATTCGCCTCTCCTATTTCTTTGGCATCATCACCGAATATTTTGTACAATCCTTCCACATTATCAATAAGTTCACTTTGATATTTGATTGCTGTGGGAATAATATGATTAACAGCCAAATCTCCCAAAACTCTTGATTCTATCTGAATTTTTTTAGAATACATCTCAAGTTTAACCTCATATCTTGCATATATTTCTCTTTCCGAAAACACATTAGTTTTCTCGAATAGTTTTATTGATTTATCCGATACGTATGCTTTAAGAGCTTCCGGCACATCGGATATATTTGTTAATCCTCTGCGTTCAGCCTCTTTTTTCCACTCATCGCTATAATTATTTTTGTCGAAACGTATAGGTTTAGAAAGAGTTATGTATTTGCGAAGAACTTGAAGTATTGCTTCATCTTTTTTTACACCCTTATTAATTATTCTGTCCGTATCTTTCTTAAATTCTCCGAGTTGGTAAGCAACGGCAGCATTTATTATAGTAATCGCCGATGCACAGTTTTCTGCCGAGCCCACTGCTCTGAACTCAAATCTGTTTCCTGTAAATGCAAAAGGCGAAGTTCTGTTTCTGTCAGTATTATCCAAAAGAATTTCGGGAATACGTCCTATATCCAATTTTAATTCTGTTTTCTCATAGGGACTCATTTTGCGGTCGCTTACTCTATTCTCTATCGCATCGAGCATCTTGGAAATCTGCGAACCTAAGAACACCGACATTATTGCAGGCGGAGCTTCATTAGCTCCCAAGCGGTGTTGATTTCCTGCCGAAACGACACTTGCTCTCAATAAATCGGCATTTTCGTGTACCGCCTTTATTGTATTAACAAGGAAAGTGAGAAATTGCAAATTTGATTTCGGAGTATTGCCCGGAGATAAAAGATTAACTCCCGTATCGGTAGCCAAAGACCAATTATTATGTTTCCCCGAACCATTAACTCCGGCAAAGGGTTTTTCATGTAAAAGGACTTTAAAACGATGTCGTCTGGCAACTCTTCTCATAACGTCCATAAGTAATATGTTATGGTCGGTGGCAAGATTTGCTTCTTCAAAAATGGGAGCTACTTCAAATTGGTTCGGAGCAACTTCATTATGTCTTGTTTTTATGGGAATACCGACTTTATAACCTTCTATCTCCAAATCTTGTATGAAAGCAGAAGCTCTTTCCGGTATTGCCCCGAAATAATGGTCTTCAAGTTGTTGGTCTTTAGCTGAGGAATGTCCCATTAAGGTTCGATGTGTGAGCGACAAGTCGGGACGAGCATAATACAATGCTTCATCTATGAGGAAAAATTCCTGTTCACAGCCTAAGGTCGAAATAACCTTTCGTACATTTTTATCAAAATAGTTGCAAACACTAACGGCAGCTTTATCTACGGAATTTAAGGCTCTCAGTAAAGGTGTTTTATAATCAAGTGCTTCACCTTTGTAAGAGATGAAAATAGTAGGAATACATAAAGTGGTACCTAAAACAAAGGCGGGCGAAGAAGGATCCCATGCCGTATAGCCTCTTGCCTCAAAAGTATTTCTTATACCTCCGCTCGGCAAACTTGATGCGTCAGGTTCTTGTTGGGCAAGTAATTTGCCGTCAAAGTTCTCAAATGGACTTCCGTCTTTTGGGTCTATACACAAAAAAGCATCATGTTTTTCGGCAGTAGCATCAGTAAGAGGTTGAAACCAATGAGTATAATGATTTGCTCCTCTCGACATAGCCCATGCTTTCATTCCGGCAGCCACTTGTCCCGCCATTTTTCTGTCAATAGATTCTCCTTTGTCTATTGCTTTCAGTACGCTGTTGTATGCCTCTTTCGACAGATATTTGCGCATGGTAGGGAGGTCAAATACATTTACTCCGAAATAATCGGAAGTTTTTACTGAAGGTGGAATAACTTTCACTGCCTCTCTTTTGTAGGCTTGGTCTAATGCTCTAAATCTAACGGTTGCCATATATTTATTTTTAGTATAACTTTTTTGCTTCAAGAGTGGCGCAAATATAAATAATTATTACAATACCCTTATAAAATAGACTTATTTATAATGAAAATACATTTATAATTGAGCTACCCCCTTATTTTTCTACTCAAAACTAAATTATTTTTTAATTGTCCGAATATAAAAGCAGAAACTATTTGTACTTTGTTCCATAGAAACGAAATCAGATGTCCTTATGATGATAATCAGAAGAATTAAAAGAAATTAGAACCGATTATGTCTTTCAAATATAAAGTTGCTATTTTTGCAGGCTAACAAATATTTTTCTGTATTCTTGCTTTATTGTATCTTTGTCAAGAAGTTGCATTATTATTTTGTTTAGTTTGTAAATTGTTTATTTACAATAACAAATAAGATTGCAAATTTTATAAAAAGTTTAAATTACTTCATTTAAGAATATAAATAAACATGAAATCGTATAATAAGACGAATATTATTGTCGGTTGGATTGTGTTTCTGATAGCAGCAATAACTTATCTGCTCACAATGGAGCCAACCGCAAGTTTTTGGGATTGTGGCGAATTTATAGCCTCCACTTATAAATTGGAAGTAGGACATCCGCCGGGCGCACCTCTTTTTATGATAGTAGGTCGTTTCTTTTCGCTTTTCGCTTCGGGAGTGGAAAATGTAGCTATGATGATAAACAGTTTATCGGCACTTGCGAGTTCTTTTACCATACTCTTCTTATTTTGGACGATAACACATCTTGCAAAAAAGATTCTTGTAAAAAGTGAAGACAAGCTCACTAAAGATAAAATAATGATTATAATGGGAAGCGGAATTGTGGGCGCATTAGCCTATACTTTCTCCGACACTTTCTGGTTCTCGGCAGTCGAAGGCGAAGTTTATGCCAGCTCTTCATTATTTACCGCAGCCGTATTTTGGGCTATACTGAAATGGGAAAATGTGGCAGACGAACCATACTCAAATCGTTGGTTGGTACTTATAGCTTATCTTATGGGACTTTCCATAGGTGTTCACTTATTAAATCTCCTTGCTATTCCGGCTATTGTAATGGTGTATTATTTCAGGAAATTTGAAACCACCACAAAAGGAACTATTTATGCCGCACTCATTTCGATAGTAATTCTGGGCGGAATACAATACGGCATTATTCCCGGACTTGTAAAAGTTGCCTCTTGGTTTGAATTATTATTTACAAACTCACTTGGCGCACCTTACAACACAGGAAATATAATATATTCTATACTTCTAATATCGCTGATAGTGGGCGGAATAATTTATTCCTACAAAAAAAAGAAAGTCGTTTTAAATACGATATTAACCTGTATTTCAGTTATAATAATCGGTTACTCCTCTTTTGCGATGATAGTTATTCGTTCTTTGGCAAATCCTCCGATGGACGAAAACAATCCCGACAATGTATTTTCACTTCTATCCTACTTAAACAGAGAACAATACGGAAATCGTCCTTTATTGACGGGAGCTTATTTCAATGCTCCGGCAATAGCAGAAAAAGAGGGAAAGAAGAATTATGTAAAATTAGACGGAAAATATAAGGTCAGCTATCAGGATACGGAAACAGAATTTGAGGAAGATTATACAACATTTTTTCCCCGAATATACAGTCGTCAGTCCTCACATATCACAGGATACAAAACATGGTGTAATCT
>PDWI01007637.1_pt1 | contig 12995 bp, 17 predicted proteins | sample 1430891 | NCBI WGS metagenome assembly PDWI01 (sample SAMN01162508, study PRJNA174530) | Oral metagenome, whole genome shotgun sequencing project. | biome: Marine environment; feature: Marine mammal; material: Swab sample of the gingival sulcus; isolation source: swab sample of gingival sulcus... | reverse complement strand
GCTTGAAATACCGATAGCTTGAAATACCGATAGCTTGAAATACCGATAGCTTGAAATACCGATAGCTTGAAATACCGATAGCTTGAAATACCGATAGCTGGCGTACTAGTTAGATAGAGTATTTGTTGATAATTGATAAGGATACGCAATAAATAAGCCCCATATCACAAGGGATATGGGGCTTTCAATTTTTGTGTGAAATGTTTGTTTACTCGTCTAGTGGTTCTAGCTTGCCTTTATTCTTTTCACAAGTTTTTGCATCAGCTTTTATCCAGCCTTTGCCTTTGCAACTGTTTTGTCCAGCACAGACATTGGTGCTTGAACCACAGGCACTTTGACCTTTACATGAGTTTCCGCCTACGCATTTGCCAACGGGCTCGTCAGCACTGGCTGTGCTGACGGTGGTGCTACTGATAAGCGTTGCTGCACCGATAGCCAACATTGTTTTGGTTTTCTTTTTTAGCATAAAATTCTCTTGTTTTTCCTGGAATTAGTTGTTTTCAAAATCTGAAAAGCTTCCGTTTTGTGCATTACAGTCGGACTTGCTTAATGCTACCCAACCCTTACCTCTACAGGTGTTTTGTCCAGCACAATGATTTTGTCCAGACACTGCACACGATGCACTACCTTTACAAGCGTTGATACCGTTGCACTGTCCCATATTGCTATCTTCTGTGGTCATGTTGCGGCTATTGACAACAGATGTTGAGGACGCACAGCCTGAAATCAGAACGGCTGCGGTTAAGGCTAAACGGTTTTTAGTCATATTTTTCATTTCTCTTATTCAATTTAATAGGGTTATCGGTAATTATAACGTGATTTGATTATTTTTTGTATCAAATCATTAAATTATCGTATTCAAACTTTATCTTTTAGTTCTTTCTGCCACCAAACCGTTGCTCCACATACGCTGACTGGCATTGCAATGAAATTGACGATTGGCACAAATAACAATAAATTTGCGGCAGTACCAAACCCCAATCGTTGCATACGATTTTGCTTTAATAATTTGCGTTGAACGGGATAAAAATAACCGTGATTTGCCATTGGATAATCAATGTATTGTTGTGACAAAGCATACGCCATAAAAATAAACCAAATCACTGGAAAAATAACATTCACCACTGGAATGGCTAATAGCACTAAAATCAGGCAAGCCACTGCGATAAAACGTAATAGTTTGACAATTTCTGTTTTTACCGTTATCCAAATTTCTTTACTTAGTGGCATTTCTGAATAAGTAATTTTCTGTCCTGCAAGACGTTTTTCAACCGCCTTTGAAAGTAGGGCGTTAAACGGTGCAGCAATGACATTTGCCACCGATGAGAACAGGAAAAATGAGACAATGAATAAGGTCGCATAAATGACAAAAGTTAATATTGGTATGATAATGTCATAAGCCCATTGGAAAATACCCCACCAGTCAGTTTTTTGCCCAATCCAGTCACCAACCCAGCTTTCTGCAAATTGTGAAAGCAAACCGATAGCGATAGCAAATAAAATAATGTTTATTGCCAGTGGAACATAAACAAATCGGCGAATTTTCGGGCGTAAAATCCACGAAAAACCTGATAATGCGTAGGAAAAGCCCTTAATGAAATCATTCATAATTTAATATCGTTCTTAAAACTCTTTATTACTTTCGGATTGGTCGTCTATACCTGCTTCTTTTCGGTTAATCTCTTCTAAGACTTTTTTGGCACCAAAAATACCGATAAGCCCAATAGGTACAAATAAAGCAAAACTAATTATCATCATAATAACACCTGCTTTTTTACCCGTGCTTAAAAATAGTATTAAACCAATAATACCAAAGCCCCAAATGACTAGCATACCAATCATCATCGGTTGTCCAATACTACCCAAAGCAGGATCGTTGCTTGCCACGATAGCGATAATAATATTGATGATAAAACTGGTGATAATCAGCCCGTTAATTTTGGGTTTGTTATTCATACGTTGCCTTTTGTCTTTAAGTTGCTGAATGCTTGTTTGGCGGGTTCTCTGTCTTCTGCACGAAAGAGGCTGACAGGTAATTTAAGTGGCTTTTTCTTATCAGCAATGTCAATAATGATTTTCTTTTCTTCGACTTCAATGGCGTTAATTTTATCGTAGCGGATAAACGTTTTTGCCGCTAGCGGGGCTAATTTCAGTTCTAAATGGTCTTCCTTAAAACTGGCAATCGGTGCTTTTCTAACAACAAAAAATACAATCCCCAAAATCGTGGGTAAAATCGCATTGTTGATAAGAAAGGTCTTTCCAGTGGAAAGGGCGATAACAGTAGAAAGGATACCAACAGCAATTAACGCATAGGAGAGATATTCTAAATGCCAAGGATTACGTGAAAAATCTTTTTTATTCATAATTAACCTTTTATGTTGAATGGTAAATATACAATTCTATCATAACTATTAAGCATTATTGATAAAAGCCAGAAAAAAACTAATTAAGACAGGGGCAAGTAGTGTTAGCACTAATCCACTGACGATTGCTGTCGGTATCAGTTCACTGGGATTATTTTGTTTAATCATCGGTAGGGTGGAATCCAAAGCGGTTGCACCGCTGATGGCAATATTTTCATGTCCGTACCGATAGCTTGTTGTATATAACAGAAAAATAGCAATTAATTCTCGAAATAAATCAGTTAATAAAGCGATACTGCCATACCAAGGGGAAACCTCATTCGCCACTAAAACACCCGATAACGTAAACCACCCGAAACCACTTGAGAACGCCAGTGAAAGGAAAATATTTTCGTCTAAAATAAATGAAGTAAGTATGCCAGCAAGAAGTGAGGCAATCACGACTAATAACGGTAATATCAGAATATTCCGTGAAAAAGCCAGGCGAAAATCAATATGACGAACATCAACGCCAACCACAAAAATCAACACATACAGCAAACTATCAACCAATAAGCTATCGGTATTCCAGTGGAAGTTTTTTGTTGCCGCAAAAGCAATTACACCTAAGGCGACAATGCCCAGTGCGATAAGGGCTTCTTTAATTGAAGAAAATAATAAGGATAGCTTAGGTTTGCCTGTGGCTAATTGGCGTTGGACTTGATGATGTTGCCAACGCCACACATAAACAATCATAAAACAAAACAGACTATTTATCCCCGCAATCATTAAGGCATAAAACAATATATCGGCAACCGCATTTTTCTCATCTAAAAAGACACTACCGAACTGATAACCAATCAATAATAATAAAAGCCAAACTAAGGGATTGATTAATCGAACAATGCTTTGCGGTAAAAATTTCCCCAAAATAATGCCAGATAATAAAGCAATCAGAATAGGGGAGAGAGATAAAAGAATAGACATTAAAACTTAGTTAAAAGCCCGTGTTGAGTAAGCGAAAGGCTTTTAATCTGCCGTTATTGACTTCGCCCAGTCCACAAAATATGTCATCTAAATAGAGTCGAATAATGCCTTGTTTATCAGTATCAAGCGTAGTTTGTCGGCCACGAATCAGCATTTCCCAGTGGGCTGATAAAATTGCTTGTTTGGGAAATTGACGACAAAGTAAGTCCATCGGTAATAATAATTTATCACGTTCGCTTTCATTTTCAATCGCACGAATGTGTTCAATGGTGTGCATCGGTCTTGGGCTATCGGTATTGTTGCTAAATAAGTCAGCGATTTGCAGACGGCGTAATTCTTGGCAATAGGCAACGGTGCCTAAATGCAGGGCAATATCTTCAACCAGGGTGCGAATATAAGTGCCTTTGGAAACTTTTGCCGTGCCTGTTAATCTATTATCCTTTACCGATAGCGATAGTTCGTGAATGGTCACTTGCCGAGTTGGAATATCAAAATCCTTGCCTGCCCTCGCCAAGTCATAGGCACGCTGTCCGTTGATTTTTATCGCAGAATATTTAGGTGGAATTTGTGTATTTTCCCCTAAAAAAGTTTGCTTGGCAGATTGTAACTGTTCTGCACTGATAACTGGATTTTCGTGGGTGACGGTAATGTCGCCCTCGGTATCGCCTGTTGTCGATTGTTGTCCTAATATCGCAGTGAACCGATAAGTTTTATCGGCATCAATTAACCAACGGGCATATTTATTGGCTTCGCCAAAACAGATTGGCAACAACCCTGTTGCAAAGGGGTCAAGCGTGCCAGTATGCCCTGCTTTTTTCGCACGATAAGTAAAACGTGCATCTTGTAAAGCACGGTTACTGCTAACATCTCGGTTCTTATCAAGTAATAAAACGCCATTTAGGGCACGAAAAGGAATTTTTGCCATAGGTTATCGGTGTGGGTAATGCGTCATCGGTGCTGAAAATTAGCTATCGGTATTAGCTTTATCGCCATGACGACGTTCATCTTCTTCAACAATGTCGTGCAACAGTTTTTCCATTTTTGCCCCATATTCTACCGATGTGTCATACTCAAATTTCATTGACGGGACTGTGCGGGTTGTTAATCGTTTTGATAATAAATGACGAATTTCACCCTTGCGTTTGTTGAGTAATTCAACCAATTCTTCGCGTAATTCTTCATTGCCAATAATCGTGACGTAAAGTGTCGCGTATTTGAAATCCCTGGATAAATCAATACCTGTTACTGAGACAAAATTGATTTTTTCGTGAAAGACTGCCTCGGGTAAAATCGTGACTAATTCTCGGCGAATTTGTTCGCTGACTTTTCGGATTCGTTCATGTGATGCCATTATTATTTCCTATTATCTATTTTTTATGTAATCGATAATTATAACAAGTTATGAATGAAATCACACTATTAATATTTTTGTTACCCGTTAAGTCACCACCTAACGCATAATAATTCCTTAACTTATCTTTTATCGGTGCACATTAAATTGATTATTGAATTAAACAATGTGATTTTTCGGCGTGGGGAACGACTGATTTTTGATAACCTAAATTTACAGGTTGCAAAAGGCAGTATCACGGCTATTATGGGACCGAGTAGCACTGGGAAAACCACGTTATTAAATCTGATTACAGGACAATTGAAACCTGATTCGGGTAGTATTTATGTGCTTGGTGAGCGAGTGGATACAATGAATACCCGTCAATTAATCAACTTGCGAAAACAGATGTCTATGTTGTTTCAAAGTGGGGCATTGTTTACCGATATGAATGTCTTTGACAATGTCGCTTTTCCGCTGCGAGAAAATACCAATTTATCGGAAGCCTTAATCCGCACGATTGTTTTAATGAAATTAGAAGCTGTCGGCTTGCGTGGGGCAATTCATTTAATGCCAGATGAATTATCAGGTGGTATGCGACGTCGGGTTGCACTTGCACGTGCGATTGCACTTGACCCCGAATTACTTTTCTATGATGAGCCGTTTACTGGACAAGATCCAATTTCTATGGGCATGTTGGTGCATCTGATTAAAACCCTAAACAATGTACTTGGTTTGACCAGTGTGATTGTTTCGCACGATATTGCTGAAACAGCCTCCATTGCTGATAATATTTGTATTTTATCAGAGGCGAAAGTGGTTGCCAGTGGTTCACCTGCTGAGTTAGAAAAATCAAATTCTAAGTGGGTAGATCAATTTATTCATGCAAAACCCGATGGACCTGTGCCGTTTCATTATCCGGCCCCTGATTATGCGATACAATTATTAGGGAGTGCTAAATGAATTTCTTAAGTCAAGTTGGAGCTTGGGCAATTGCCTCTTGGTTAGGCTGTGATCGTGCTTTTTTATTGTTGTTTGATATTATGTTAGCTGTCCCACGATTACTCAAACGATTTGGACAAATTGTTCGTCAGTTATACGCTATCGGTGTAATGTCATTACCGATAATTGCTGTTTCTGGTGTGTTTGTTGGTATGGTGTTGGCTTTTCAGGGCTATACCACACTGACACAATTTGGGGCAGAAAGTGCCTTGGGGACAATGGTTTCATTATCCCTTCTGCGAGAACTTGGACCAGTGGTTACGGCTTTGTTGTTTGCTGGGCGTGCAGGTTCTTCAATGACATCAGAAATCGGCTTAATGAAGGCAACTGAGCAAATTTCCAGTATGCAAATGATGGCAGTTAATCCAACCGAATATGTGTATTTTCCACGCTTTATCGCAGCGATTGTCGCTATGCCGATTTTATCGGTAATTTTCTGTTCAGTGGCGATTTTAGGTGGTTATTTAGTTGGCGTGGTGCAGTTAGGTGTGGACGCAGGTGTTTATTGGAACGGTATGCGAAGTAGCGTGCAGTGGTGGCAAGATATTTTCCAAGGTGTGCTGATAAAAAGTTTTGCCTTTGGTTTTGTGGCGGCATTAGTGGCGGTTTACCAAGGGGCATACTGTTACCCAACCTCAGAAGGTATAGGGCAGGCAACGACTCGAACAGTCGTGGTAACGTCGCTTTAGGTGTTAGCAGTGGACTTCTTGCTAACGGCAATATTTTTTGGTTTAGGCTAGTCGTGACTATAAAAAATTAAGTAATTAGGAACATAGAATGAAAAATAAAAAAATGTTAGAAGCCCTAGTCGGTGGTTTTGTGATTTTAGGCATTGTCGGGCTAATATTTTTAGCGTATAAAGTGAGTTAAGTCAATAAAGTCGGTAAAAATGGCACCTATACCGTCTATGCAAACTTTAATAGTTTCAGTGGGTTAAAGAATGGGGCATCGGTTACGATTGCTGGCGTTAAAATAGGACATGTTGAGAGTATTAGTATTGATAAAGAAACGTATAATGCCAAAGTAGCCATCAGTATTGATAATCGCTATGACAATATTCCACTAGATTCAAGTGTTAGTGTATTGACACAAGGACTATTAGGGGAAAAATATTTAGGTATCGATGTTGGGGCTGATATTGAATTTTTACAAAATGGCGATGAATTTGACTTTACGAAATCTGCGATCGTTTTGGAACGAATGGTTGATCGATTTTTCTTAAATAGTTCAATGGGTGATAAGAAATAACCAATAAATTAAGATGTAATAATTTTTAGGAATAAAAAATGAAACAAACAATAATAAAATTTTTAGCAACAACTGTTTTGGCAATCACGATGACAGGCAGTGCCTTGGCACACACAGCAGATGATGCACTGGCAACCGTTAAACAATCTGTGGCTGTGGTATTAGCTGACTTAAAAGCTAATAAAGCAGAATATGAAAGTAGTCCTGCGGCACTCAATCGCTTGATTAATGAAAAAATGTTACCGTATTTTGATGCAGAAGGTATGGCACGTTTGGTTCTTGCTAAAAACTGGCATAAGGCAACATCTGCACAACGCCAAGTTATTTTTCGCAATGCTAATCAACAATTAAATGATTTAGCGCGTTTTTTGAAAGTTGGTGACTTGTTATTTCATTAAGTGCAATTAATTATAATATTTGGCAGTTGCTATGTCAGCAAACATAGGGATTTCTCCTAAAAAAAATAACCCACCTACAAAAGTAGGTGGGTTATTTCCTAACATTTTATAAAGTTAACTTATGGTTATGGGTTAACTTTTTCTTCAGAAACTTTCTTACCACCAAATGCTAATGAAAGTTTTTCTCTATAGTCCTCTTTATCGGTTATTAAAGCTACTCCGCCAATTTCATCATATTTTTTCCCAAATATATGTCCGTTAATTTTTACCGTGCTGATAACATCAGCATTTTTACCCTTCTCTGCTTTTGATAAACCGTACCCTGAAAAAACTAGTTTGTTTCCATCAATATGGGCATCATTGACTTCAATATTCTCACCATTTCCTATTGAATATTTTATATCAAATGTTTTAGTTGAAAAATTTAAGTCTGCATTAAAAGTACTCGTATAACCATCTAAAGCATCTAAGCTTGAATCAAGAGATGCCACGACATAGTCCCCTTTATATTTAGCTTTAATGTTATTAGGTATATTTCGTTCAGCTGTTACTAGTCCATGACTAAATACTTGATAGCTACTTAAATCTTTAATGACCCCAAAACGCATATATTGATATTTTGTTCCAGAAATAATTTTTTCATCAAATCCATTATTATCACGATAAAAACCATAATTAGATAGAGATGATTCTGGCAATAACTCAATTTCTTTTCCATCAATTTTGAGTTTATTGATTTCATCTGTTGTCTCAATATTATCTAAGATTGTATGACTGGTTCCAAAACCCTCTACATTAGCTAAAGTTCCATTTAATATTATGCCATTAGGATTAATCTTTTTTCTCCACCTGGTTGGAGTTTGAGGTTTTTTAGCAGCAGGCTTTTTAGGTTTTTCAGTAGAAGGTTTCTCAGTAGAAGGCTTTTTAGGCTTTTCAGTAGAAGGCTTCTCAGTAGAAGGCTTAGTTATGGGGGTCCCAGATGATCCCGAACCACAAGCGACTAAAAATAACGGAAGAATCAGTGCGATAGTTGTCTTTTTCATTTTTACCTCATATTTTGTTATATATTTTTTCATTGTAGCATTTACCAACGTACTAATAAAATGAAAATATGACTTATTATTTAGAAGAGTTTTAGAGTTCAACTAATGATTATGTTAGAATAGTACTATTTTTAAAAATACAGAGTTAACATGAATACAAATGAAATGAAGACCGTTATTGAAACGGCAATCCCTACCGAATTTGTTTTGGTTGAATCAGCGGATAATGTGCATTTTTATGCCACGATTGTTGCTGAACAATTTACCGAAATGACAAAAATGCAACAACATAAATTGGTGATGAATTTATTCAAAAATGAAATGGCGGATGAGACCATTCATGCTTTATCAATCAAAACATTTACCCCTGAAAAATGGGCGTCATTACAATAATATTATAGATTAAATACTATGGATAAATTACAAATTACGGGTGGACAACCACTCATAGGCGAAGTTTCAGCATCAGGTGCGAAAAATGCGGTGTTACCGATTTTAGCGGCAACTTTATTAACCCCTGAAACTTGTCGTATTACTAATGTGCCAACTTTGCGAGATGTTTTTACGACTGAAAAATTACTGTCTCAAATGGGGGCAACTGTCGATTTTGTTGATGATGCATTTACGGTAACTGCTGATAATGTCACAGAAACGACAGCACCGTATGAATTGGTTAAAACAATGCGTGCATCGGTGTTGGTGATGGGACCTTTGTTAGGGCGTTTTGGCGAAGTATCAGTATCATTGCCAGGAGGCTGTGCAATTGGTGCTAGACCGATTGACCAACATTTAAAAGGCTTTGAAGCAATGGGTGCAGAAATCACGATTACCGATGGCTTTGTTAAAGCCACGGCTAAAAATGGTTTAAAAGGGGCGAGAATCGTCATGGATATGGTTACTGTAACAGGTACTGAAAATCTATTAACAGCAGCTGTTTTGGCTGATGGTGAAACGGTGTTAGAAAACGCAGCCCGTGAACCGGAAGTTGATGATTTGGCTAATATGCTGAATAAAATGGGGGCTAAAATCAGTGGTATCGGTACCGATACGCTAACTGTTATCGGTGTAAAATCATTACACGGGTGTGAACATCGAGTAATGCCTGACCGCATTGAATCAGCAACCTTTTTAGTTGCAGCCGCAATGACGGGTGGTTGCGTGAAAGTGACAAACACAGACCCGAAAGCACTTGATGCAGCACTCGGTAAATTACGTGATGCAGGGGCTGATGTGCAAGTGGGTGAGGATTGGATTAGTGTTGATATGCAGAATAGACCAATCAAATCAGTGGATATTCGTACCGCACCGCACCCAGCGTTCCCAACCGATTTACAAGCCCAATTTATGGCATTAAATACACTGGCTGAGGGTAGTGCCACAGTGACTGAAACCATTTTTGAAAATCGTTTTATGCATGTGCCTGAATTAAGCCGAATGGGGGCTAATATTCGTGTTAATGGTCGTTCTGCGATTGTCAAAGGTGTTGCTGGATTAACTGCCGCCCCTGTCATGGCAACGGATTTACGGGCTTCGGCATCATTAGTGTTGGCAGCCCTTGCCGCCAAAGGTACAACGGTGATTGAGCGAGTGTATCATCTTGATCGAGGTTATGAAAAAATCGAGGATAAACTCAATCAGTTAGGTGCTGATGTTGTGCGTATTAGTTAATCAAATTCGATTAAAATTCAATGAGCAGTCTCCCCCTTTCTAAAAAGGGGGGGAATAAGTGATTTATTTTTTGTGTGTTAAAAACCAAAGGAAAAACAATGAGCCTATCTACTATTTTTACCGATAAAGTCTTATCTATGCAACCTTATCACGTGCCACGCAGTGGTGGAATGATAAAACTTGATGCAATGGAATCACCGTATAATCTACCCGATGAAATGCGAGAGGCACTCGGAAAAATGTTATCGATGACGAATATCAACCGTTATCCATCAGCGCGTTCGGTATCACTCGCTGCCCAAATTCGTGATAAATTTCAGTTGCCCAAAGATTGTGAGGTTTTATTAGGTAATGGTTCTGATGAAATTATCCAAATGATTTTAACCGCCACGATGCGATCTGGTGCTAAAGTTTTATCGCCTGTGCCAAGCTTTGTCATGTATCAACAAATGGCAGAAATTTTAGGTATGCAGTTTACCGGTGTGGACTTAAAATCTGATTTTACCCTTGATGAAACGGCTTTTTTAGAGGCGGTTAGAACACATCAGCCATCGGTGATTTTCTTGGCGTACCCAAATAACCCAACAGGACAATTACTTGATAAATCGTTTATAAAACAAGTGGCTGAAAGGTCATCGGGTTTAGTTGTACTAGATGAGTCTTATACTGCTTATATCAATGATAGTTGTGCGGAATTGATTGAAAAATATGATAATGTGGTATTAATTAGAACCTTTTCAAAAGTGGGGCTGGCAGGCATTCGTCTGGGTTACTTAGCGGGTAATGCGGAGATAATTGAACAAATTAATAAAGTGCGTATGCCACATAATGTCAATATTTTGACACAAACAACGGCACGTTTTATGCTTGAACAAATGGCATTTATTAATGAAAGTGCTAGAAAAATATTGGCAGAAAAATCTGCACTATATAATAAGCTATCGGTATTTGAAAAAGTCACTGTTTACTCAACACAAACGAATTTTTTATTAGTTCGGGTGCCGAACGCCGATGAGGTTTTCACTCGTTTGCGTGATGACTATAAAATTTTAGTAAAAAACCTGCACGGCACGCATGCCATCATGGATAATATTCTACGCATTACTATCGGTAATGAACGAGAAAATCAAAAGCTAGAGCAAGCACTGTCTGAAATTTTAAGTAAATAAAATGAATTTCAACTACCAGATTACCGAGCAAGATTATTTCAATGCAGTTAAACTGCACCAAAGAAATCGACAACGTCATTGGCAAAACGAGGTCGTTATTTTTGGCTTTTGTCTGTTGTTGGGTTTCTTTTTTGTTTTTAACGCTGATAATATGAAATTAGTTGGCAGTGTGGTGGTATTCTTGTTTGCACTGATTGGCTATTCAATTGTTGTTAATAAGAAAAAATTAAAAAAAGAATATCAATATAATACGTTTCTCAAATTACCGATAGCTTTATCAGTCACTGATGAAGGCTGTTTACAGAGCGGTGAAGACTATCAAGTTTTATTACGTTGGGAATATATTTACCGTTATATTGAAAGTGATCAATATTGGGTGATTTATACCACGCCTAGCTTAATGCATATTATTCCCAAGCTATCGGTATCGGAAAGTGAACAACAACAGTTTTCTGAGATATTAAAACAGCAGATTGGCGAACGTGGAAAATTAGATAAAACAATGTGTAATCTGAATGCAAGAAAGGCAAATAATCAGAAGTGAATAAAGAATGGACGTAACCGAAATATTAGATAACTTAAATGATGCACAACGCCAAGCGGTGTCATCGCCCTTGGGACATTTGCGAGTATTAGCTGGGGCTGGTTCTGGGAAAACTCGGGTGTTAGTGCATCGTATTGCTTGGTTGATTGCAGTGGAAAATGCCACGCCTTACGGTATTTTGGCTGTAACATTTACCAATAAAGCCGCTGGCGAGATGCGTGGGCGGTTGGAAAATATGCTGGGTTATACCTTGTCAGGTTTTTGGGTCGGCACATTTCACAGTATCTGTCATCGAATGTTACGAACTCATCACGAGCGAGTAGGGCTGATTAAAGATTTTCAAATTCTCGACCGTGATGACCAAGTTCGCCTGATTAAACGCATTATGAAAGCCCACGATATTGATGAGCAAATGCTAAAAGCACGCCAAGTCGTGAACATTATCGGTGGCTACAAGGAAGAAGGCAAACGCTTTGCCGATTTAGATCATACGACCTACAATCCGATTGAAAAGCAGATTTTATTTTTATACGAAAAATACGAAACGTATTGTCGAGAACAAAGTTTAGTTGATTTTTCTGAATTACTGCTGAGAACGGTAGAATTGTTGCGTGATGATGAGCTGATTCGTCAGCATTATCAACAGCGTTTCCGTCATATTTTAGTCGATGAGTTTCAGGATACGAACACGACACAATATGCGTTTATTCGATTACTCACGACTACCGATACCGATTTATTAGTGGTCGGCGATGATGACCAATCAATTTATGGATTTCGTGGGGCGAGAATTGAGCATATTCTTGATTTGGAAAAGCAATTTCCGCAATTATCAACGATTAAATTAGAGCAAAATTATCGTTCAACAGGTAATATTTTAGCCGCAGCCAATGCTGTGATTGCCCAAAATACTGAACGGCTTGGTAAGGATTTATGGACGGAGTCAGGGCAGGGCGATCCGATAGAAGTCTATCAATCCATTAACGAATATGACGAAGCCTATTACGTCAGCGAACGTATCAAAGCCCACATCGACAGCGGTGGCGTTTACAAAGATTTGGCGATTTTGTATCGTAGCAATGCACAGTCTCGGATTTTTGAAGAGAGTTTGCTTGCCGATGCGATTCCGTATCGCATTTATGGTGGCTTGCGATTTTTTGACCGTGCCGAAGTCAAGGACGGTATTTCCTATTTGCGTTTGGCAGAAAATCATCATGATGATGTTGCCTTTGACCGCATTATTAACGTGCCGACAAGGGGTATC
>PDWI01026391.1_pt1 | contig 12996 bp, 10 predicted proteins | sample 1430891 | NCBI WGS metagenome assembly PDWI01 (sample SAMN01162508, study PRJNA174530) | Oral metagenome, whole genome shotgun sequencing project. | biome: Marine environment; feature: Marine mammal; material: Swab sample of the gingival sulcus; isolation source: swab sample of gingival sulcus... | reverse complement strand
GTTGAATAAAATTTATTTAGGCACAGCTCAACTAAAAATAGAAAAGGCAATAAAAATCGCTGCATAAAAAAAGCTGCCCTTTTTGGACAGCTCCGTATTTTTTACTCCAATATCACTTGTTTTTTAACATTCTCAAGCCTTTCTATTTTTTTATCACATTCCACTAATTCATTATTCAGTTTGTCTTTTATCGCATTTACCTCCCGATATACTTGCTCAACATTATCTATCGCATCAGCCACCCTCCGTTGAATGACGAGGTCTGAAAATATATTTTGAAAAATGCTGCCGGAAAAATTTTCCACATTGAGTAATCGTAAATTTATATCCACATCAGCGTATCCCAGATATCTTAGAAAATGCTCAAGTTTGTTGATGAGCAATTTACAGTCCAAATTGTACTCCTTTGCCTTGGTCAAAGCTCTTTCGCCCTGAATAGAACCATATTTAAATTTGCGCCTGCTCCCCCACGATTTAGAGCCTTCAATATCTCGAAGAGCGGCGTTGAGAAGTGTTAATTTGGTAAACAGTTGAGAAATTATATCAATAGTTCTTTCTATATTTTCTTTTCTATCGACTTCTTCAAGTTTTTCGTTGACTATTTGCTTCAAAGTGTGTCCTTGGGTAGAGTTTTCACTCATAAGCTCTTTTTCACGAATATCGGACAACACCTCAAGCTCCTTTTTCAACTTGGTCAAATTATCCAACTTCCTATTCAATATCTCATATTCAAAATCAATTGTAGCCAATTCTTTCTTGACATTATCATATCTCTTTGACAATTGCAGATATTCATCCCTAAGATTATTGAGTTTATTAGATTTTGTACCAACCACACTCGAAAATAAACTTTTGAGCGACAGTTTTTCCAACTCTTCAATCTCACTATTCTTTTTCTCTAAATTTTTAAGAAGTTTAGTCACCAAAGATTTTAGAAGTTTCCTATTTTGTTCTGTCTTGGAAAACTCTGTATTCAACTGCTTTAATTCGTCTATTTTTTTTAATGTATCTAATATTTTTTCTTTGGTACTCAATATTCTATTTTTTTGCTTTTCTCCATTTTCCATTATTTTCGCGTCTGTTAGAGCGCATTAACAATATCGGCTTTTAGCTATTAGCCTTTGGCTTTTAGCTTGCAATGTTTTTAACAAAAATAATTATTCCCTTAAATCATTGCCTCATTAGCTCATTGTTCCCTTAAAACCTTATTTGCATCCGTCAAAGCGCCATTTTCAACTTTCAATTATTTCTGTGTCTGTTAGAAGCAAGATAAACACACACAGTTTCTCAATCAAAACGGAGCGCAAAAATAATAAATTATTAAAAATATATCGTTATACAAATAAAAGTAGTAACTTTAGCCTTGTATTTTTTAAGCGAAAACTAATTCATTATGGGAATATTTGGAGATTTAAAAAGAGCTTTATTTGGAGCAAAGTCAGTTAGCAAAGGTGCAATAGATAAATCTGTAGACTACACCAAGGAAAAATCAGAGCATTTATTGGAGATAGGCGAAGATGTATTCAATGAAAAAAAAGAGATGTTGGATGAAAGATTTGCAAACTTAAAAACAGAGGCTTCAAAAAAAAAGACGGACATTGTACAAAGTTTGAAGGAAAAATCTGAAGAGATAATTGATGATATTACAGAAAGTGAGCTGTATAAAAAATCGTCGGAAACGCTTGAAAAGGCGGGTGATGCAATACTTGATACAGGAGAGAAATTCATTGAAAAGTCTAAGGATTTTATTGATGGTCCCGGCAAAGAGGTTGCTGAAAAATTTAAAGAGACAAGCGAAAGTATAGGCGAAACTATTCTTGAAGGTGGCAAGACCGTTTTGGATAAAACCAATGATATCAAAGATAGATTCAATCAAAAATTGGAGGAGACTATCCGCAAGTCGGAAGAATTTGCAAAAAGAGAAAAAGAAAATCCTAAAGGTGAATTTGCAGATACACCTTTTGAGGTAAAAGATTCAGAATTGGAAGATAAAGGTGATTTTTTTGAAAAAGCAGACAAATTTGCTTCCGGCGATTATTCTTCAAAATCTAATCCGAGAATTTTAGACACAAAAACCGAAAAACCAAAGGATAAGAGTAAAAAAATAGAAGGATTTGAGGATAGAGACAACGACGGAAATCCGCTAATAGATGATGCAGATATAATCTAAAGTTTAGAGCATTTGAAATTAAATAGTATATTTTGTCTGACAGAGAGATTATTTTAGGTTGTTTGCAAAATGATTTGAACAGTCAGAAGGCTTTGTTTGATAAATATGCTAATTCAATGAAAGCATTGTGCTTGAGATATTTGAACAATGAACAAGATGCAGAAGATGTTTTGCAGGACGGATTTATTATCGTCTTCACTAAGTTGAAAGACTTCAAATTCAGCGGCTCTTTAAAAAATTGGATAGGAAGAATAATGGTCAATTTGTCGTTGCAGACAATAAAAAAGAATAAAAAATTGAGATTCGATGAAATTGACTCGAAATTTGATTCGATTAAAAGCGAGCCGGGAATTGTTTCAAAACTTGAAGAAAAAGACCTAATGAATTTGTTGGCAAAACTTCCCGTAGGCTATAGAACAGTATTCAATTTATTTGTGATAGAAGGATACAGTCATAGGGAAATAGGAAAAATGCTAAAAATCGGTGAGAGCACTTCAAGGTCTCAACTGACAAAAGCTAAAATAAAGTTAAAGGAACTTATTAGAGAGTATTATCGATGAGTGATTTAGAAAATGTATTTAAACAAAAACTAACAAACCATGAGGTGAAAGTGTCGGAAAGACTATGGCTTTCTGTCGCTGATGGTTTAGAGAGAAAGAAAAGAAGAAGAGTATTTCTTCTTTTCGCTTTGTCGACAGCAGCCGCTGTGATACTGCTCCTGTTAGGTGTTTTATACGTCGTCAATAATCACAAAAAACCTGAATTAAAGACCGAAAATAATCAAGTAGCCACTCTAAACTCAACAACAAAAGAAAAAATCTCTAAATCAAACCAAGATTCCAAATACGGTAAGGAGAATAGTAAAAACGATACTGAAAACAACAACAATAGTATAAAACCTTTGAAAGAAAACACAAAAAAAACTTTATTTAAGGGCAATAGTTCAAAGGAAGAAAAACCATCAAAAACTCATATTTCTAATGATAATAAATCAGACAACGCAGTAGCAAATGATGCGAAAAAAACCGGTTTTAACACCATAAAAGACAGCTACAGAAATGCAGAATCTTCGACAACAGATAATAAAATATTACAAAAGTACAAATATGTCGTGAAAGCTAAAGCGATTAAAGACATTTTGAACAAGGATAAAAAACAAAGGTCAATAAAAAATATTGAAGGTATTCGTAGTATTTTCAACAACGCAAAACATGGTGTTAGCACGTCCAAAATTGCTACTATTGACAGGTCAATAGTACCGATTTCTAACAAATCGGGACAGTTAAATACGTGTACGACGATAAATACAAACCATTTCTTTGTAGGCATGTATTTTTCGCCTGATTTTTACTCTAAAAATTTATACGGAGAAAACAAGGATTTTCAATTATTGAGAAGTCATTCGGAAAGGTCTATGTTGTCGATATCGGCAGGTTTAGACGTTGGCTATACATTCAAAAATGGTGCATTTGTAAAAACAGGATTTAGATATTCTCAGATTAATGAGCAATTTCATCACCGTGAAATAGAAAAGATACAGACAGTTATTACTATAGACACCATAATTGAAAATGGTTCTATGAAAATAATAAGGGATACAACCAGGAAAATAACATACGGCGACAATATAGAAAAGCCCATATCATTCAAGCTATACGATGTTCCTTTGATTTTTGGATTGCAATATAGCTTAGCCGATAATCAAAAACTGGGAATGAATATCGGAATAATATTTAATATAGTATCGACCAGCAAGGGATATATATTCAATAAAGACCAAAAAATAATAGAATTTAATAGTGAATTTCCAAATCAAGATATATTTAAGACCAACGTTGGAATTTCTATTTATTCAAGTTTTACTTATTCTTATGTAATTAATAAAAATATTGATATATTTGTCGAGCCTAAAGCAAGATTTCATCTGAATTCGTTTACAAAATCAGGTTATTCTTTAGGACAGAAATATAATACGTTTGGATTAGCTTTTGGAACGGTATATCATTTCCCTAAAATCGGGGGATAGCGGTTAAAAATTAATTTGGCATAGATTATGCTGTAGTGATTAATTAGGAAATATGAAGTGATAGAAATTATATTAATGCGAAAAATGATTGGAGAGATTAACTTTTAGATTTTAGCATTAAAAGATATATAAATGGGAGCAGTGCCTGTCTAAGATAATGTTTTTCGGCTTCTGCGTTATGCTCAATCGGTAAAATGCTCATTTACTTTAGTAAACTCCGCTTTTCCCTCAATCGCAAGCCTTGAACTTTGAATTTTTAGAGCTTCCCATTTGTTTTTTTATCTATCTGTATGATAATTAAAAATTATAGAAACCTTTGAATAAGTATAACGCGTAAATCAATTATACAATAATATACCTTAGAAGTATCATAATAATCACAAATTTAATTTTATACTATAGATTTTATGCTATTTTAAAAATTTTCACTACATTTGCTCATGTTTTATTCATATTCATTCTAAATTAAAACTTTAAATATGGCAAAAGTAGTAGTATTGGGTGCAGGTATATCTGGGCACACGGTAAATTCCTATTTGCAGCATTATTTGGGTAAAAAGCATGAAATAGTTGTTGTTTCACCAAATGCTAATTTCCAATGGGTACCTTCCAATATTTGGGTAGGCGTTGGAAAGATGAAAGCAAAGGAGGTGTATTTTCCATTGGCTCCGTTATACAAGAAGTGGCACATCAATTTTAAACAAGCAAAAGCGGTCTCTATTCATCCTGACGGAGGCGAAGGTTTCGACAAAGGATATGTAACAATAGAACACGTCACAGAAGAAAACAAAGGTAAAATCGAAAAAGTAGATTTCGATTTCCTTGTAAATGCAACAGGACCTGCTCTTAGGTTTGATAAGACAGAAGGTCTTGGACCGGCAGCGGGTAATACCGTTTCGGTTTGTTCCTATACACATGCAGAAGAAGCTTGGAAAAAGCTTCAAATTGCGATGGACAAAATGAGAAAAGGTGAGAAACAAAACATTGTAGTAGGTACAGGTCATCCGGGAGCCACTTGTCAAGGTGCAGCGTTTGAGTATATCTTGAATGTTTATTTTGAAATAAAGAAAGCCGGACTTGAGGAATATGCCGACATCACTTGGATATCCAACGAGTATGAGTTGGGAGATTTTGGAATGGGTGGCGCTTATATAACCTATGGAGGATATGTCAATCCTACTAAGATTTTTGCAGAATCTTTCCTTGCGGAGAGAGGTATCCGTTGGATAAAAAGAGCAGGCGTTCAAAAAGTAGATAAAGATACTATATACTACGAAAAATTAGACGGAACTTATCACGAATTGAAGTATGACTTTGCAATGCTTATTCCTGCATTTTCAGGACAAGGCATCAAGGCTTTTGGCAAAAACGGGGAAGACATTACAAGCAAACTGTTCAAGCCAAACGGATTTATGATAGTAGATGCAGACTATACACCAAAGCCATTTGAAGAGTGGCACGCAAGCGATTGGCCCGAAACGTATCAGAACCCTGATTATCCGCATATATTTGCACCGGGAATTGCTTTTGCTCCTCCTCATCCGATTTCAAAACCTCAAAAAAGCCCCAATGGCACAATGATAACTCCTGCTCCTCCAAGAACAGGAATGCCGTCCGGTGTTATTGGTAAGATTGTGGCACAAAACATAAGAGATTGGATAAAAACAGGAAAACCTCAGATTAAGCACAGAGCTTCAATGTCGAGAATACAATGACTGTTTTCCCAATAGTACAAGATTGGGAAAAATATCCCGAGTACGGAAGGTCAACCAAATACACCATGGGAGAACCCGGATTGGCAGGACACTGGTTGAAGTGGTTTATGCACTATATGTTCTTGCACAAAGCAAAAGGATATCCATTCTGGTACTTGCTTCCGGAATAAAAATCCAAGTTTTTTTTAACAATTAAATTGAAAAATTATGGCAAAATTACATAACAAAAGAAGTTTGAAGGATGAGAACAAACTGGTTTATACAAGCGTATCGCTGGTTGGTTCTTAACATCAAAATGGTAAGAATTGTAGCTTTTGGGCATTCTTAGTATATCTAATACAATTTGTACTTATAATATGGTATTGAGAAGTATCCCGAATTATTTATTAAACAAATAATTCGGGATATTTTCCCTATAATTCATCTTCGATATAATCACTCATAGAGGATACTATCATCAGTATTGGTGATGTTCAAAAATACTTTATCGTTGCCGGCTTTGAGTTCTGAAACATCAAAAGTTACCTCTTTTGTTATGTAAGCATTACACAATTCTTCGTTTTTTAACGATAAAAATAAATTTCGTTGTGCCGGATTTGATTCTAACAAAATACCGGAATCAATCAATTCAAAAACCCAAGTGCTACCGTCACACCCACCTGAGCTGAGATTTACTTTTAAGCAGTTATTGTCTATTTTTAAATCATTTATGGTAAAACCGGAAGACTTCGCCGATTCAAACTTTTCACGACTTATTATTACATCATAATCACACTTTGGGATATCCGCTACTTCATTTTTCTTTTCGCATCCGAAAGTAGCCACCACAAATAATATCAAAGTGGATAAAAAAGTTATTTTCTTCATAATGTTACGCTATTTTCTGTATAAAAAACCAATTTCTAATCGTTATATTGCGATAAATTAACAAAACTCTCTACTTTTTCATTATTTTTACACCCTTAAAATGAATATCTTATGAGAAGAGGCTTTACCTACATAGCATTTTTGTTGTTTTTATTTATCTACTCTGCATCTTATGCTCAAAACAGAATTGAAAATACTTTGCTTATTCAATTCAAAGACAATCATAATCCTAATAGAGATTTCGCTCAACTAAGAACGTATTTTTCGCTGAGCAGAAGTGTAAAATACAGAGAAATAACTCGTGAGCCGTTTACGATATGGAAACTAAATCTAAGTGACGACAAAACCAACTCTGAGGAGATAATAAAGTACCTCTCTCAAAATAAAAACGTAATAAATGTAGATTATGACAGAAAGGTAGAATTTAGAAACTTCCCGAACGACACCGATTTTAATCGTCAATGGTCTCTATACAATACAGGACAAAACGGAGGAATGAATGATGCGGATATAGATGCCGAACTCGCTTGGGATTTAACAACAGGAGGCGTAAATAGCAACGGAGACACAATAGTGATATGCGTTATAGACGGTGGAATCGATAAAAATCACGAAGATTTAGCCGACAACATGTGGGTTAATCACAACGAAATACCGGATAACGGCATTGATGATGATAACAATGGTTATATTGATGATTATTTTGGTTGGAATACAAACTCAAAAAACGATAAAATATCAGGCAACAATCACGGTACAAAATGCGCAGGAATAATCGGAGCAAAAGGGAATAATACCAAAGGAATAACAGGTATAAATTGGAATGTAAAATTGATGAATGTGGAAATGGGAGGTGCCGTTTCCGAAATAATCGAAGCATACTCTTACGTTTATACGCAAAGAAAAATATACAATGAAACTAATGGAGAAAAAGGTGCTTTTGTGGTAGCTACAAATAGTTCCTTTGGATTGAACAATGCCAAAAGTGAAGATTTTCCAATTTGGTGTTCTATGTACGATAAGTTGGGAGAAGTCGGCGTTATCAACATAGTTGCAACCTGTAATGCTTATACCAATGTAGATGTAGACGGTGATATGCCATCAACTTGTAGTAGCCCTTATCTCATTAGTGTTACGAATATGGATATGCACAATAAAAAATACGGAGGTGCCGGTTACGGTAAAATAAATGTCGATTTAGGCGCTTACGGAGATGGTACGTATTCGACAGGTACCAACAATTCTTATCTTGGATTTAGCGGAACATCAGCAGCTACTCCTCACGTAACAGGAATAGTCGGATTGCTATATGCTTATAGTAACAAATTGTCTGAAATATCTTTGGAATATCCGGCACAAGCTGTTCTTATTGTCAAAGATGCTATACTAAACGGAGTAGTTCACAACAACTCCCTTGAAGAGATAACTCTAACCGAAGGCGTAGTAAATGCCTACAATTCCATTTTGGAACTCGACAAATATGAATTAGGCTGCACGGCACCGGTCAAAATAGAAATAGATTCAAGTGATCTGGGAATATTACAAATTCACTGGGACGATTATGATGCAGATTATAAATATGACCTAAGATATTGGACTGATGACAATGATACCGTACTGCTACAAGACGTGGTAAGCCCTTTGCAAATAAAAGATATGCCTTATTGCAAAAATATGAATTTACAGATAAGGAAACATTGTGGTGAAGATTATGGGAAATACGGTTTCACTTACGATTTATTGACAGCAGGATGTTGTACCACTCCTGAAATTCAAGATTATTCGGTTGAGGATAATTTATTATCAATAATGTGGAATGATGTTAAAGCTGCAAATGATTTTGAGTTACAATACAAATATTGGTCAAGCCAAAATTGGAATAACACTACAGTTGATACCAATTTTATAAAAATAGATTACGACTATGATTGTGGCAAAATGATATATCAAATAAGGTCAAACTGCACAAATTCAATAAGTAAGTACACAAATATTAAAACAATAGGTAATGAATGTGATAGCTGTAAAACTTTAGAATATTGTCACCCGATAATAGATAATCATTATGAATATATAAATTTGATTTCCATCTCAGATTTTAGTTTCAAGAGCGGAGCTGATATTTTGGGATATGGAGAACACAACCACACACCTTCATTTACTCTTGAAAAAGGCAAAGAATATAATTTAAAATTAAATTTAGGATTCAACGACCAAATATATGAGGAATACTTATCTGTATGGGTTGATTTTAATAGAGACGGAGATTTTTCAAAAGATGAATTGATATTGAGCGACAAATCAGATTCTAAAACGTTCATAAGTAGAAAAATAACCATCCCCGACAGTGTCCCACAAGGATATTCAAGGATGAGAATTATGATTTGTTACCAAGATAACAGCGAGCCTTGCATCCAAGGAGAGAATAGTTACGGCGAAATTGAAGACTATTGCTTTTTTATAGATAAAAGAAGTTCTTCTAAAGACGAATTGAAAAATCAAGCACTTAAGGTTTATCCCAATCCGGCATCCAAAAGTATCACCATATCGGCACAAAATAACAAGTTAACCAAATTAGAATTGCTTAACGCCATAGGAGAAGTCATAGAGGTCATAAATATAAAGGATAAAACGACTATCGATATCAGTAAATACAAGACCGGCATATATTTCTTGAGAGATAAAAAAGGACTTATAAGAACGAAGAAATTAACCTTTGTCAACGAGTAGTATTTATCTTGTTTAAATAAATATTTTTTAATCCTTTTCGAGATGATATAGTATTATCAAATGTTGTATTATGAAAATTGAAAGTAATGTGTGTATTATATGAATTACCGTCTATAAACTCTTTCAATTTCACTTTGAAACAAGTAATATCAGAATCGCATTCTTGAAAGAACAAAGCACTATCCATAAATACCAATGGTAATTCAGTAAATTTCCAAGCTCTTTCCTCTTTAAAATTGTATGGTCTGTACTCAAAACCTGTACCACACCTAAAGCCAATAGTATTGGCAAAACCTAAAGTAGAATCACTCTTAAAGTCCAACTTTTCAATTATCTCAAATGTATCTTGCAAATCCAATCTCAGAAAATGACTTCTCACATTTCCAATTTTATCACCGGTAAATCCTTGCAATTTATCACTCTCCTGCGAATACATGTCAAAGCTATTATAGGCGTTATAACTGGGATGAAAACCAATTTTATAGGAGTTTTTCTTAGCTATTTCTATTACTCTTGGAAGTTCTTTATCGTAAAATGAACTATGCAAATCAAATCTTGTCTTTCCTCCTGACACAAAAAACACTATCTTATTTTTGAACGTATCATTATCCGAAAAAAGCCAATCAAATGTATAATAAGGGTCTTTGCTTTTATCGAAAAACGATTTGAATATTGTCTTTGATATACTCAAAAAATCTCTAATCGGGTATAAGTCTATTATCGCCCTACCAATAGATTTAACAATTCTCAGAATATTACCATATTTTTCGATAATATCTATATCGTGAGTCAGAGAATATGTGGTTTTTTGTGTGGCGACTTCCAAGCCTATAGCTTTGAAAAATGTAAAAACGAGGTTATCAACCACAGGTATTTTATGAAGATTATTTTTGTACAGCAATTGAGCCTCCATTTTCATTCTTCGATGTTCATCTAAATCTGCCTCCTTACAATGACATTCTTCATATCTGCTAATATGGAAGAAAATAGTCTCAAAAATATCAAAACCAAATTCAAAATCAACACATAAGTCTTTGACATTAGATTGAATAGGCTCTACTGAAAAAACAGATGAATCCTGAAATGAATATTTATTGACAAATAAATTGCTATCTACCTGCGCATCGCTTCTAAAAATCAAATTTTGGAAAGGAATGTGATATTGTCCCTCTCGTTTATCACCGTAAAAAACAACCATATGCGCCTCTCCTACGCTATTAAGACTAAATATCACATCTTTAGGTTTTAGCGGATGATTATTTATAAAATCCACAGTGTATTGCAATCTTTGAATGACCATATCTTGCTCACAAACGATATTGATATTTTTGAAGCTCATACTTACGATTAAATCCTTTTTTTAAGTATTTCTATTTTCTTTTTCCAATCATACTCAGACAGCATTTCATAATTGGGAGAAAAATCTATAAATCCACTATTTTTCCATTGCTCAAACAATGAATATACCAATCTAAGTAGTCTTTGATATTCGTCATTATAAATAACGTACCCGACTTTTAGGCGATCCATAATATTTTCAATTTCCTCATCTTTTGCTCCGTTTATCATCGTCAAAATTGGATTACCGGAAGCTAAATACTCGTAAAACTTACCGGTCAATATCCCTTTTTCATTTTCCTTTGCCCAGGTCAATAAAAGATTAACATGACTTTTTTGCTGTATTTGGACTGCTTGAGCCAGAGAAACTTCACCCTTAACAACAGAAACTTTATCAAGATCATATTCTGAAAGCCACTTTTCCCAAATCAGCCTATCCTTTCCTGCATATATGATCCGGACATTCTTCTCAATATTATTTCCCTCTACAATTGTCTGCAACGCTTTAAACAACATTTTTACATTGCTCTGCTTAGTATAAAGCGAACCGGTATAGCAAATCGTAAATTTATCGTATTTCTCAATTTTATCGCTATTAAACAGGCCAATTTAAGACCATCAGATACTGTAGTTACGACATCTGCTTTTGATATTATCTTTCTGTGAAAAGCGAACTGGAGGTTCTTTAAATAAACATTATCGCCGTTCTGATGAATAGGAAAATCTTTATAATCTGCTATCCAAACCAACTTTGGAAATATCAATTTCAAATTATAAGCAATAACATGGTCTGCTATGGGTCTATACGAGCTGAATATATGAGTTATCTTCTTTTGTTTAATGAGTTTTATGCCCTTTAAAATCGCTGATGTGATGTAAAAGAAGCCTCCTTCTCCATAAATAAGATTGGTGGGAAAGCTCTCAAGCGATTTCCTCAATAACCTAACAGCAGTAGAATTACTTTTCGAATTGGCTGTATTTCTGATATTACTATCCTTATTGGATAACAGATTGGACAAGTTTCTATAATCAAAATTAAAAACCCTATGTATGCTTGTAAAATCAGTTTGAATATCATCCTCTAAAGGTATTGACACATTTTTTATAGTTATCACCTCAGTTTCCTCAAAATCCTCTGACAAATATTTAATGATATGCCAATTTCTAAGAAAAGCAACTGTTCCCATTGGAGGAAAATAGTAAGAAATCGCCAAAAGTTTTTTAAATGAATTCAATTTTCAAGTATAATATAGTGTTTTAATCAGTTCAATACATCAAAAATTATATTGAGAATATCCTTCGCAATTATTTTATCATCAAATTCACTGATTGATTTTTGTCTTCCATATTTACCCATCTCCACCCTTTTTTCTCTTGGCATACTAATAATTTTCTCCATTGCAACAGCTAATGGATTAACTTCTTTTACAGGAACGACAAAGCCATTCTTACCTTCATCTACAGCCTCTTTACAGCCGGCGGTATCGGTTGTTATTATGGGCTTCCCCATCGCCAAACCTTCCAAAATAGTTCTTGACATCCCTTCTCTATACGAAGGCAAAACAATACAATCGGACTGTTCTACGTACTTTCGTATATCATCTTTAAATCCATGGTAAATAATAGTTTTACTCCTTACCCAACCCATCAAATCTTCCTCTGCAACCATAGCAGGATTATCTTTATCTATTTCTCCAAACAACCAAAATTCTGTATTTTCATATTTACTCTTAGTAATTTTCGCAGCCTCTACAAATTCAACAATACCTTTATCATAGAGCAAACGACCAATAAAAGTAAAAATAGTCTTAGAATGTTTAATATTCACCCCTGATGGAGCATAATATTTAGTATCTACTCCACAACCTTTCACCGAAATGCCCTTATTTTTATCAATCAATCCTAACTTTACAAATAATTCTCTATCGTCATTATTCTCGAATATAACCTTACTGTGGTACTTGGAACTTTTTTTGTACAAAAAATTGGCTATTCTCTTTATAAATCCATTATGAATAAACGTATAGCCCAGACCTGTTACCACTGCTATCGATGGTATTTTTAACCACCCAGCTGCTATTCCTCCATAAATATTGGGCTTAACGGTGTAATGCAGCACCAAATCAGGGGCTATTCTTTTATAGATACCT
>PDWI01014152.1_pt1 | contig 12996 bp, 13 predicted proteins | sample 1430891 | NCBI WGS metagenome assembly PDWI01 (sample SAMN01162508, study PRJNA174530) | Oral metagenome, whole genome shotgun sequencing project. | biome: Marine environment; feature: Marine mammal; material: Swab sample of the gingival sulcus; isolation source: swab sample of gingival sulcus... | reverse complement strand
AGACCATTCACAGAATTGCTTAAACCTCCTGACAAAGTTTGTAACATATTGATTTCTCGGCAACTTTCATTGTGGGCAGAACTATGAGACAGCAGTGAGTTGGAATTTGAAACCATCAAACCAGATATTGTTGAATTATTAAAGCTCCTAATAAGTATAGTCAAGTCCTCTAAGTCGAAGGCAGCAGGATGATGGCAAAAACAAAAACTCTCAATTATCCATTATCCATTATCCATTATCAATTCTCAATTATCAGTCGCTGTATTTCAAGTCTTCCAAATCAAGGGCAGTAAAATGATATCGAAAAAAAAGAATTCTCAATTATCCATTCTCCACTCTCCATTCTCCATTCTCCATTCTCAATTATTTTATGGTTCAAAAGTTATAAACTACAGCCTGTTGTACTGTGACAGAAAAACGATGGAAATTGCCGTACATCCCGACAACACGGTTGTTGTTAAAGCGCCCCTGCAGGCCGATATCACATTGATAGAGAAGAAAATAATAAAACGAGCTCGCTGGATTCTCAGGCAACTTCAGTTCTTTAAACAATTCCATCCCAAGACACCTGCTCGCTGCTACGTGAGCGGCGAAACCCACCTGTATCTTGGCAGGCAATACCGCTTGAAGTTCGTCAGAGGAACGAAAAATTCAGTGAAGCTGTCCCGCGGTTTTTTTCATGTTACCTGCCGGCGCGAACCGACGCCCGATGTTGTCAAAAAGCTTTTGTATCGATGGTATTTGGACAAGGCACATCTTCAATTTGCAAAGAGTATGGATCGCTGCTGGCCCAAATTTGATGGCCTCGGTAAAGACCGGCCAAAAATTTCCATTAGGCGTATGCAAAAAAGATGGGGCAGCCTTTCAGACAAGGGAACAGTAACTCTGAATACCGACCTGATCAGAGCACCAAAAGAGTGCATCGACTATGTTGTTACCCATGAGTTGTGTCACCTGAAATATCATGATCACAGCCCGGAATTTTATAAGCTCCTCGATGCTGTTATTCCGGACTGGGAGAAGATAAAACATAAACTCGAACTCAGTATGGTGTGAGCATTAAACTTTTCTCCTGCGCCTCAAATATGACCAAATTGCAGGACTATTCAAGGTCTCCGTAAAGAAAAACATTGAAAATTTGATAAAAAAGATCTTGGCAATTCAGTTGGAAATGCAACAGGCCATTTATTCAAAGAGCACCGCGCCGATCTGATCACCACCGCTGTGATCGGTCGTACCCCCTTTCGAGGAGATGCGTCGATGACCAACAAACCCATTGATCCGAACGATATTCTTATAGAGCTCAACTGGGCCGAGGACGATGACCTGGAGTTCAAGTCGGCGCGGGGCGGGCTGCCGAAGAGTCTGTGGAAAAGTATCGCCAGCGTCTGGCTTCCTACAAACCCACCCATCCTTGGCTGAGTGAGGATGATAAGGGACTGTTAACGAAACTGGGCGGCTGGCGGCGCAATCGCAAGAGCGGTGTCGAGGGGGTGACAGTCGCGGGATTGCTGATGTTTGGCCGTGACGAGACTCTGCGCGAAGGGGTGCCCGGTTACCATGTGGATTACCGGGAACGACTCTCTGATGATCAGGCCGTGCGCTGGAGTGACCGGCTTACTGCTGACGGAACCTGGCAGCCCAATCTCTTCCAGTTCTATTTACGGGTAGTGCAACGCCTGCTTGCCGACTTGAAGTTGCCCTTTCAGCTTAAAACGAATCTTTTCCGCAAGGGAGAAGTTGAGGTCCACGAAGCAATTCGCGAGGCCTTGGTTAATGCGCTGATTCATGCTGATTATCAGGGGCAGGGCGGTATTGTGGTGGAAAAGTTTCGTGACGTCTTCGAGTTTTCCAATCCTGGCACCCTGCTGGTCTCGTTTGAACAGTTGTTTCGGGGCAACATCAGCGAATGTCGCAACAAGACATTGCAAACCATGTTTATGCTGATCGGTGCAGCGGAAAAGGCCGGTTCCGGGGTGGACAAGATACGCAGGGGCTGGGCTTTACAGCATTGGCGATCGCCGATAGTTCGTGAGCAGGTGCAGCCGGATCGAGTTATCTGGCGTCTTCCCATGGTGAGCCTGATTCCCAAAAGCTCACTGGATCGGCTGAAAAAGATCTTTGGCAGCCAGTTCAACAGATTCAATAAAAATGAAATACAAGCATTGGTCACAGCTGATGTCGAGGGGGTGGTAGATAATGCCCGCATGCGTCAGATCAGTACCCTTCACGCCGTTGATGTGACCCGTTTATTCCAGGGGCTCGTCGGTAAAAAGGCCTTGTTGCAGGAGGGACAGGGTCGCTGGAGTCGTTACAGGCTTGCGGAAGCGGAGTACTCCGAACATAAGGCCAATGACTCCGAACATAAGGCCGGGAGGTCCGAACATAAAGGCGGAGACTCCGAACATAGCCATGATCTGCTGGCCATAGCTGCTCCCGCCAGAAACCAAAGAAGGTTACAACCAGATGACATGGAGCGAATTATTTTGGACCTCTGTCGGGGGCGCTGGTTGACCCGTAGTGAACTGGCGAAACTGCTGGCTCGCCACCCTGATGGCCTGCGCCAGCGTTTTCTGAACCCAATGGTGGGACACGGTATGCTTCGTCTTCGCTACCCTGACAAACCCAACCGGGCGGATCAGGCCTATACCGCCAGCGACCAGGGTACAGGAAATGTGATTTCTTTAACTGACAGTGCAGAGAACTAAATGATGTTCCGATGAAAAAACCTTCGAAGCCACCTTTGAAACCGCCATTGAACCGGCTTTGTCGGACGGTTTACAGCAGGTCTCAGGTACCTTCGACACCGAGCGGTTACTTTGAATTCAGCGAAACATTACGAAACCAGGATCTTCATCTGCAGGTGATTGATTAATCGGGTCGGTTATACCCGTCTTTTACCGCCTGTTCCATGGCCGACAGTTCTTCAGCTGTCAGGAAGTCAAAGTGAGCGGATTGCTGAGTTCAAGTAATAAGTGCGACACGTTTTCCGGTAAAGACCTCCCATGATGTCAGACCTTTACGAACCTTCCCTGGAGTTATAGAGGCCGTCCTCAATGTCTCTTGCTGTACGTATTGATATATCGAACTTTTTGGGCCACATCCTTCGCAGGCGTCCATTGCTGTTTTCGTTGGTCCCCCGTTGCCGGAGGAGGCGCAGGGCTGGCGAAAGAAACAGGTACGCCCGTCGCCTCTGTTCTCTTCCGGTGCTCTGCGAACTCCCCGCCATTATCACGTGTCAGTGTGTGCAGCTTTCCTTTTGACTTTCCGGAGTATCTCAACCATCGCAGCACTCACCGGACCCGCCGTCTTGCGCTCAATACGCGTGCAGAGAAAAGCCTGCTGAAACGCTCTGTTAAAGTCACAAAACAGGTTGCCCCACCCTTCATTGTATCCCCTTTCCAGTCATCAATAGGGTAATCCACTTCTTCAGGACGTTCGCTGATGTCAACTCTGCGAGCAATACAGTCCCTGCCCGTCCTGTGACGCTTTCCTCCTTTCCAGCGTTTCCGACCATAACTCCAGAGACGGCGGTAAAACTGACCTCCAGCTGCCCGATCCTTTGCAATCCATCGGGTAATCGTGGGGTGGCTGATCGATTCCGGCGACCAGTGGCGATTGAGCAGGTTTACTCTGCATTTGAGCCTCTCGGGGCTGAATATTTGCGCCTTTTCAGCCTGTTGACGCCGCTTACGGCTCAGTTGCCCGGCTTCTTCAGGGGTATAAACACCCTCAGTAGAATTACGGCGTAATTCTCGATAGACAGCACTGTGATGGCGATTCAGGCGCTTCGCTATTTCTCGAACAGAAAAACTTGTTTCAATCAACGCATTCAGGTGGTATCTTTCTTGTTGAGCGAGCTGATTAGTACGTGTTGTCTTTGTGCTTGTCAGCCTCCGGTTTGAGTGTGGTGACTGAACCATACCGTCAGCTCGCTCACTTTTCAAACCTGTGCTGTCGCACTTATTATATTAATCCAGCCCCGGCTCCGGATTTCTGTTTCTGGTTCAGATAAATTACAGCAGTTGGATGATGATTTGGATAAGATACTGGAACAGTGGACCGCTACTTTATTGAACAATTTGGAAGATCCGATTACTTAGGAAAATATAAATGAGTTGCTTCAGATTGATGACAAAAAACTGGTTCAAGCATTCATCGATTCCAAAAAATTACCGGATGTTATGGATGGCAACTTTACCCAAATTCTGAAAACTATTCTTGTCGGAATTCAGAAGGTGACTATCAAAAAAGATGATTTATTGGCAAAGTTTTCTGATTTAGGTCCGGAAACATCGGACGATTTGAAGCGAGTTCTTAATACCTGTGTGGACGAATTTGTTAAGGGAAAAGATCCACAGAAAGTATGAATTGTATTAGAGTAGAGGCCAGTTAATATGAGACAATTTTCTGATAAAGAACTGGAAGCATTATTAGACAATATAGAATCCGATATTGTAGAAAGAAAAGAATCGTTCAAAGGAGATGCTCGTAAGAAAGGACGACAGGCAATTTGTGCATTTGCCAATGATTTACCCAACCACAATGAGCCGGGATTACTTTTTGTAGGTGCGAAGGATGATGGATCTCCTTCTAATGAGCCCATTACAGATGAGCTATTGCGTTCATTAGCCGATATAAAAACTGACGGGAACATTCTTCCTCTGCCGGTACTTTCAGTGGAAAAAAGGGTGTTAAAGGGTTCTGACATGGCAGTGGTCACAGTTATGCCTTCTGATATGCCACCTGTAAAATATGAAGGAAGAATCTGGATTCGTACAGGCCCTCGTCGTTCAATAGCAAATGAACAGGAAGAACGAATCCTGATTGAAAAAAGAAGATACAAGAATCTGCCATTTGATATTTATCCTGTGCCGTCCTCGAAAATTACAGACCTTTCCAAGACAATTTTTGAAAATGAATATCTACCTTCGGCTTTTGCCGTAGACGTGCTTGAAGAAAATAACCGTTCATATGAAGAGCGGTTGGCATCATGTAAAATGATTGTTTCTCCTGATGATACTACTCCTACAATTCTGGGACTTCTCTCCATAGGAAAAACCCCTCAGGATTTTCTCCCCGGAGCATCTATTCAATTTTTGAGAATTGATGGCACAGAACTTGCGGCCCCTGTAATTGACGAAGAAAATATAGGAGGAGCCTTTGTAGAGATATTGCGCAGATGTGATGAAAAATTGAAATCACATAATCGAACTGCTGTTGATATTGCTTCAGCACCAACTCACCTGGTGACTAAGCCTTTTCCACAACCGGCAATTCAGCAGATTCTTTACAACGCAGTACTACATCGTACCTATGAAAAAACAAATGCTCCAGTGCGAATTTATTGGTTTAATAATCGTATAGAAGTACATAGCCCCGGCGGCCCGTACGGTAATGTAACCAGTGAAAACTTTGGTCAACCGGGTATTACGGATTATCGAAATCCCAATATTGCAGATGTATTAAAAACATTTGGATTTATTCAGGCCTTTGGCAGGGGAATTGCCACAGCACAAAAAGAGATGCAAAAAAACGGAAATCCTGAGATTGAGTTTGAGACAAACCTGAGTACCGTTGTCTGCACGTTAAGAGGTAAGCCATGAATCGACCAATATTGACATTTTTCAATAACAAAGGTGGAGTAGGTAAAACTTCACTTATTTATCATTTGGCCTGGATGTATGCCGGCCTTGAGAAACGGGTTGTCATTGTAGATCTTGACCCCCAAGCCAACTTAACTGCTGCATTCCTTGATGAAGACACTATTGAAGAACTCTGGGAAAAACACGAAACAGGTTCAACAATATATCAATGTGTCAAGCCTTTGACGGGTATTGGAGACATTGCAGAACCGAATCTCAGGAATATCACTCCCTACCTTTATCTGCTTCCCGGGGATGTCGGCCTCTCAGGATATGAGGATACTTTATCAAATGAATGGCCCAATAGCATGGGGGATAATAACCTTTACCGTCCAATGCGAATTTTAAGCTCATTCTGGCAGGTTATACAGATATCCGCGTCTAAGGTTAATGCAGATATTATTCTGGTTGATATTGGTCCAAACCTGGGAGCAATCAATCGTTCTGTTTTGATCGCAACAGATTATGTAGTCATTCCTCTTGGGGCAGATCTCTTCTCCCTGCGAGGTTTGGAAAACCTTGGGCCAACATTAAAGAGCTGGCAGAGCTTGTGGAAAAAGAGATTGAATAACTGGGAAGCCTCTTCCGAAAAAAAAGAATATCACAATTTTAATCTCCCTGAAGGCAAGATGCAGCCACTGGGCTATCTTTGCCAACAACACAGTGTAAGACTCAACAGACCTGTACAAGCTTACGAGAAATGGGTAAACCGTATTCCCAAAGCTTATCGGGAAGCGGTTCTTAATGAAGAGTCAAATACATCAGTTTTGCAGAAAGATGATCCATATTGTCTGGCTACCATTAAACATTACCGTAGTTTAATCCCTATGGCTCAGGAACACCGCAAACCTATTTTTAATTTAACTTCAGCTGACGGTGCTATTGGCAGTCATGCAAATGCTACTCAAGACGCTAAAGAAGACTTTAAAAATCTTGCAGTGAAAATTGCTCAAAAAATAGGAATGAATATATGAAAAATAAAAATTATCCATATTCACTGTTTGAAAAGAGCAAAAAACATCTGGACCCGTGACCTGTTTGGGGCAGACATTCCCGAGTGATGAAGCAAGACGCAAAGCTGAGTTCAAATAATAAGTGCGACACGTTTTCCGGTAAAGACCTCCCATGATGTCAGACCTTTACGAACCTTCCCTGAAGTTGTGTTCATCAGTAAGAGGCCGTCCTCAATTTCTCTTGCTGTACGTATTGATATATCGAACTTTTTGGGCTAAGGCTCCATGTCCTCCACCATTCTGAATGGGCTGCTTCCGGCGGCAGGCCCGCTGGCTCACCGAACGCTTCCCGGACGCCGAACTTTGTGACGTGGAGGGACTGGTCAAGCTGGTCGACCGGGCCGAGAGCAAGGCCAATGACTGGAGCCTTATCCCCGGCCGCTATGTGGGCGTTGCCCCGGAAGAGGAGGAGGATTTTGATTTCGAGGAGGTTCTGCGCAAGATCCATGTGGAACTGGAAGCTCTAACGCCGAGGCGGTGCGGCTGGCGGCGACGATCAGGAAGAATTTCGAGGAACTGGAGATATGAGCGAAAACCTGCCGCAGAAAAGCCATTTTTTAGTGTATCAGGCGGAAGACGGCACCTTGAAGATTGATGTCCGGCTCGAAGATGAGAGCGTCTGGTTGACTCAGTCGCTTACGGCAGAATTGTTTCAGACGAGCCAGCAAAACTAAGCCACTATATCCGAGCGATTTATGAAGAAGGGGAGTTGCTTTCTGAGGCAACTCACAAAAAGTATCTGTCAGTTCGCGAGGAGGGTGCCCGTCGAGTTCAGCGGGAACTGGAATATTACAACCTCGACATGATCATCTCCGTCGCATTCGGGCGGGCAGATGACAACGAGCCTGACGCAGGGGGTGGCAACCGTGTTGCACGTATTACTTGAATCCAGCTTCGCTATCTGGTGCAACTGCTTTTTACCTGCAGTTTTATGTCCATTTAAGTCCCAGTGGTAAGTGGAAACTGCTGTACTCTGCATGAACAATACGACGGTGTCTGGGTTCAGTTCCTTTATTTGATGAGTGGAGGAGATGCGGACGCATAACCAGTAAACTTCCAGACTTTACTGAGCAGATATACTCGTCTGATTCTTTAACGACTTTGTCCAGTTCATTCTTGCTGAGAATGTTCAGGCGATGACTTTTGGGAATAACTTTTAAGCAGCCATTGCTCTCGTCCGTATCATCCAGATGAATACGAAAAGTAACCATCTCCTCTAAAACATTGAGCGCTGGTTGTACGTGATGAACGCCATCCTTAAAAGTCCACGGCCCCCAGCCCGCTATTTCTTTTTTGTCGCTGACAGAAATAGTTTTATCCTGATGCCAGGGGACAAGCCAGTTTTTGAGTGGTGTTTTGTCGAAGACAATAACGCGAACCAGTTCAGGTTTTCCTGGCAGGTAGCTTTCGGCTTTTTTGAGAAGTAACTTCGAACTGACGAGTTTTTTGACAGAGCTCAGTTTTTTCTCAGCATTTCGGATTCCATGTTTTGGATAATCAGAGTCTAATCCTTCAATTTCATTAATGATTTTATTGATAGATTCACTGTCCAGAAAATTGGAGTGAATCTCAAAACCTTTCTCTTCGATGCTCACATTGCACTCCAACTCTTTGGTTTCGACATAGACCTGTCTTGGGGATGGTCTGTGAAAAATCCCGATTTTGCCCCTCGACAGTGCATCCCAGTTTAAAGGTACGACTGGCGGGCAGGGAAGGGGCGGCAGGTGAGCGCTTCACTCCTGTTGATACTTCGCCCGCATCCATGCGATAATATCATCACTCTCATACATCGCGTGATCGCCATCAATCAGAAACGGCACCATTGCCCTGCCGCCGACCCTGAGCACCTCCTCACGGCCCGGTGTGCCCGGGGCGGCATCGATAATGGTGTACTCCCGGCCCTCGACAAGGCCCATCGCTTCGACCGCTTTTTTGACTTTGGTGCAGAACGGGCAGTCTGCCCGCAGATAGAGTTCTGTCATTGCTATTCTCCCTGCAGAATTTGAGGGGGAGCAGCTCTCCCCTCTGGCGGATCGGTGACTTTTTCATCGGCCTTCCGGCCTCTGAAAACAGATCGTTTTTTGAAAAATTTTTACATTTCCAATGATGTCATCTGGTGTGCAGTGAAACAAAAACGTATCAGCAGTCCGGGTTAACTGCGTGTTCCGACACCTCTTTCCAGCAGCTGCCAGTTCACAATAAACAGGATGATCGAGAACGCCGCCAGCATCCCGGCCCCGGTCCACACCGGGATACTGCTGATGCCGAGGAAGCCGTAACGAAAGCCGCCGACCATATAGACAATCGGGTTCGCCTTTGACACCGTCCGCCATGGTTCCGGCAGCAGGGTTATCGAGTAGAAGACACCGCCAAGATAGGTCAGCGGAGTGATGACAAAGGTCGGGATGATGGTGATATCATCAAATTTTTCGGCAAGGATCGCGTTGACCATTCCGGCAAGGGCGAAGGCAAAACTGGTAAACAGCGCAAAGAGGAGAACAAAAAAAGGGTGTGTCACCGGCAGCCGGACAAAGAACAGACTTACCGCCGCCACCAGAGAGCCGACGGTCAGGCCCCGTGCCATCCCGCCGGTCACATAGCCGCAGATGATCACCCAGGTTGGGGTCGGGCTCACCAGCAGTTCCTCAATATTACGTTGAAATTTGGCACTGAAAAAGCTGGAGACGGTGTTGGTGTACGAGTTGGTGATGATCGACATCATAATCAGTCCCGGGGCAATAAAGGCGAGATAGCTGAAGCCTTCAATCGATCGAAGCTGTGAGCCGATAAGATTGCCGAAGACGATAAAGTAGAGGGTGATTGTGATCACCGGCGGCACCAGCGTCTGTACCCAGATCCGGAAGATACGGATCAGCTCCTTGCGGACGATGGTGGTGTACGAGGTGAAAACCGCGTTCATCCGGACAGCTCCTGAGCAGAATGGGGCGCAGCCGGGCGCTCGACCAGTTCGAGAAAGAGCTCCTCAAGGCGGTTGCTTTTGTTGCGCATCGACTCAACTTCGACGCCATTTGCCGACAGGTGAGCGAAGATCTGGTTGAGCGACAGCTCTTTTGGCCTGATGAATTCGACTGTTGTCTCATCAATTGCGGTGAAGGTGATCCCTGCCAGTGGCGGCAGTGCCGGCAGGCGGTGGCGGCTCTCAAAGAGCAGGACCTCGTGAGCCCGTTTCTGTAACAGCTCTTTCTTGCCGGTACTCTCGATCACCCGGCCGGCGTCGATGATTGCGATACGGTTGCAGAGCTGCTCCGCCTCTTCCAGATAGTGGGTGGTGAGAATGATGGTGCGCCCGGAAGCGGAAAGCTCGTTGAGAAACTCCCACATCCCCCGGCGCAGTTCGACATCGACCCCTGCTGTCGGTTCGTCAAGAATGAGCAGCTTCGGTTCATGGATCAGGCCCCGGGCGATCATCAGCCGGCGCTTCATGCCCCCGGAGAGTTCGCGTGCCTGGCTGTGGCGCTTCTCCCAGAGGCCGAGATCGTGCAGATAACGGCCGGCACGCTCTTTTGCCTCGGCGTGGCCGATGCCGTAGTACCCTCCCTGCTGGACGACGATGTCCTCGACTTTTTCAAACTGCGAGAAGTTGAACTCCTGCGGCACCACCCCCAGCATCTGTTTGGCGGCGGCGAAGTTGTCGTCGATGTCGATGCCGAACACCTCGACCGTACCGCTGCTTTTGGTGACCAGCGAGGTTATGATCCCGATAGTTGTGGTCTTTCCGGCACCGTTGACACCGAGCAGACCGAAGAAATCGCCTTCGGCCACGTCAAGGTTGACTCCGCAAAGTGCGGTACAGCCTCCGGCGTAGGTCTTGCGGACATCGCGCAGTGTCAGTGCATTCATCGACTGTAGCGGTACGGCGACTGGCGTCTGCGTTTCCGCAGGATCAGCAGGACAAGGCAGATCAAGAGACCGGCCAGCAGCCCCCAGATAAAGCTCATGAAACCGCTGCTCTGCTGCTCGGCCTTCGTGGTCGGCTGCGGGGCTGTCGGAGGGGTGGCCGCCTTCTGGCCCGGAATCGGGCTGGTACTGCTCTCAAGAATCTGTACCGCGGCTTTTTCGGTATCATCGGCGGGCTGTTTCTTCGCCTCTTTCACCTCAGTTTTGGCAGGTTTGGCCACCTCGTCTGTCTTTTTCGCCGACGGGGTGAGACGGATCGCCGCAAAACCCTGCTGCAGCAGTTCTCTCGCCCTGGTATCACGGACACGGCGGTCGCGGCTGCCGAGCACGATAGAGATCACCCGGTGGCCGTCATGAGCGGCGGTGGCGACAATCGAAAATCCGGCCGCCTTGAAGTAGCCGGTCTTCAGGCCATCACAGCCGTTTACCTGGCCGAGCAGTTTGTTGTGGTTGCGCATGATAAACTCTCCCCCGCGAAAATCACGCTCTTTGACCGAGGTGAACTTCAGTACGAGCGGGTCTTTTACCAGCGAGCGGGAGAGCAGGGCAAGATCGTTTGCGGTGGTGACATCGACGTTCTGACCTTTGCCCGGGGGCAGGCCGTGAACGGAATAAAATTTCGAACTGGTCATTCCCAGCTGTTCGGCCTTGTCGTTCATCATCTGGACAAAGGCGGCCTTTGAACCGGCGACATGGATCGCCAGAGCCACTGCCGCATCGTTGGCAGACTGTACCATCAGCGCATAAAGCAGGTCTTCGACGGAGAACTGCTCCTTGGGGTCGAGATAGACCTGCGAACCGCCCATCGACGCTGCTTCACGGGTGACCTGAACCATCTCATCAAGGCTGATCCGCCCCCTGGCGACCTGGTCAAGGACTACGGCCATGGTCATTATCTTTAACACCGAAGCCGGCCAGGCCGGAGCGTCGGCATTCTTTGAGAAGAAGACCCTGCCGCTGTCGGCATCAACAGCCAGTGCTGCAACGTAGGGGTCGCGGGAGATGGTCTGCAGCTTCTTGCGTGCGGCCATCCCCTGGCCGGGAACAAGCAGCAGGAGAATGATGACGATTGCCGTGTATTTCATAGTGTCCTCCGGAACAATACAGGGTGCTGGAAATGTCGTATCAAGTATGATGGCTCCGCAGAATATCCCGTTCCCCTGCAGATGTAAAGAGGAGGTCGTCCCGGGTGCCGATTGCGTCCTCCCTTTCTGCTGTTGCTTGCATCGCTGCGGTGACGACTTATTTTGTGGAGGTTTAAACAGTCAGCTCCGCACCCTTTCCCGGTATTTTTGACCGCTGAGTCTTTTATCATCAGGCCGGCGTGATATCATACCGGGTGGCGCACGACCGCAAAAAAATTATCAGAAGTGCAGCAGGGAGCAGAAAAGGAGAACGTCAATGAGCAAGCAGACAGCCCCGGATGAGAGAGAGCAGCCTGAAGAGAGATCCCTGATCCTTCCAGATGAAGAGCTGCCTGAGACCATCGCCATAATCCCGGTCCACGACCGCCCGATGTTTCCAAAGATGGTCGGTCCTGTTGTTCTTGATGACCCGAAACTGGCGAGCCTGGTTCTGAAGTTTCTGCAAGAGGAGCGCCCCCTCTACTTTGGCGTTCTCCTCAGGAAAACAAAGGGCGACAGGCGGCGTACTCCGACCTCCGCCGAGGATTTTTATACGATGGGCACCGCGGCACGGGTGATGCAGGTCTCTCCGCCCGAAGAGGGCAGGCCGCTTCAGGTGGTCGCCCGCGCGACCACCCGCTTTGCGGTGAAAAAGATGGTAAAGCGCGATAAACTTTTCTTTGCCGAAGTTGAGTACTGTGAGACCACCGGTGATCCTGACAGCGAAGAGAGCAAGGCGTACGCAGGTGCGATCATCGACTGTATCCGTGAGCTGGTCAGCCTCAATCCGCTCTTTAAAGAGGGGCTCAGTCTGCTGATTGAGCGTATCAACCTCAGTGATCCGGCGACGCTTGCGGATTTCGCCTCGTCGATGACCACCACCGGCGGTCGTGAGCTGCAGAAGATCCTTGAGACCCTTGATCTGCGGACCCGTCTTGAAGCGGTGCTGGTTCTGCTCCGTAATGAGCTTGAGATCACCCGTCTGAAGGCGGAGATCTCAAGCCGTATCGAAGAGCAGCTCTCAAAGCAGCAGCGGGAGTTTTTCCTCAGACAGCAGCTCAAGGAGATCAAAAAGGAGCTGGGGCTTGCAAAAGAGGATAACGAGGCCGAGCTCGAAAAATTTGCCCGCCGCCTGAAAAAAATCAAGCCCTCTGCCGAGGCGAAGGCGCGGATCAAAGAGGAGATGGAGAAGATGCGCCTGCTCGGCCCCTCCTCTCCCGAGTTTAACGTCAGCCGCAACTATCTCGACTGGCTCACCGCTCTGCCCTGGGGGCGCTGTTCGGACGAGAGCTGCAG
>PDWI01007636.1_pt1 | contig 12996 bp, 9 predicted proteins | sample 1430891 | NCBI WGS metagenome assembly PDWI01 (sample SAMN01162508, study PRJNA174530) | Oral metagenome, whole genome shotgun sequencing project. | biome: Marine environment; feature: Marine mammal; material: Swab sample of the gingival sulcus; isolation source: swab sample of gingival sulcus... | reverse complement strand
TTCTTCAGAAACGATAGCAATGTTAGGTTGAACTTGCAATGCACACTCAAGAGCGATGTGAGAAGCCGAACGACCCATTAGCTTGATGAAGTGCCAGTACTTACGAGCAGAATTACAGTCACGTTGGATATTACCAATTACTTCGCTGTAAACTTTAGTTGCAGTATCAAAACCGAATGAAGTTTCGATTTGTTCGTTCTTCAAGTCTCCGTCAATAGTCTTAGGACAGCCGATTACTTGTACAGGAGCATTGATAGACTTATAGTACTCAGCAAGAACAGCTGCGTTAGTATTAGAGTCATCACCACCGATGATTACAAGAGCGTTGATAGATAGCTTTTTGATGATTTCAAGCCCCTTGTCATATTGTTCTGTTTCTTCTAGTTTAGTACGACCAGAACCAATGATGTCAAAACCACCTGTATTGCGGTATTCATCAATAATTTCGCTTGTTAGCTCGATATAGTTGTGCTTAACCAAGCCATCAGGTCCCATAAGGAAGCCATATACTTTACCATCTTTGTGGATATTCTTTACGCCATCAAAGATACCTGAAATTACATTGTGTCCACCAGGAGCTTGACCTCCAGAAAGAATAACACCAACGTTAATTGGTTTTTGCTCTTCTGATTGACCGTTATTTACTTCAAATTTAAGCGTAGGAAGACCATAAGTATTAGGGAATAGTTCCTTAATAGCTTCTTGGTCTCTAACACTCTCAGTCTTGTCTCCAAGAACAACCTTAACGTCGCCTTGTAGAGCCTTTGGTAGCTTTGGGGCATATTTGCCTCTAGCTATTTGCAATGGGCTTTTCTTCATTTTAATCTGTCTTATAAATTAGTTTAATACAATTCTGTTTTTCTAGGAAAAGCTATTTCATCAACTTTTCTCAAAATCTCATACAAATATCGAAAAAATCTTTTTAATATCCAAAGACTTACAGTGATACTTGAATTTCAGTATTTATTTGAAGCGATAAGTTACGCCAACAAAGGCATACAGGTTATGTAGCGGGAAGCCGACTTTACTGAAATCTTCTTTTGTAGCACTTGTTAAGCCTGCGTTAAAACGGAGGGTTGCTGCGAGGTCATCAGTAAAGAAGAAATCACTACCAAAAAGGAGACCAATTTCCATTGGACGTACATAATCGGTTAAATTAACACGTTGGAATCCACTATCATCAAGAGATTCAGGTTCGCTATCAAGGACTATTTTGAATTCAGCACCTAAAAGTAATGAGGCATAAGATCCTACATATAAGTTAACTCTGTGCTTAGCTAGACTAACGTTATAAAATATCGGTAATCCAATATAACGAGCTTCAAAAGAAGTCCGTTGATTCCCTGATATTGGCAAATCATTAGGTCCACTATTAGCTCCTGCTTTTAAGTTCTCTAATCTTGTTGTTGCACGAAAACTTTTGCGTTCAGCTTGTATAGAGATTCCCAGTCCGTGTTTTCTAGCTTTATCAAAATGGTATATACCAGTTATTCCTATTGAAGGATTAGTATTTGGATACCAAGCATAGATTTCTTTCACTCCATCAGGAGTTGGGACGGGGCTTGTAGCTCCTAAATTTAGTCCTCCAAAGGCTTGCCAAACTATTTCTTGAGATATCTTCTTTAGGCTCTGTGCATTTAGACAATTTGCAGAAAAAACAAGTAAGAAAAGTATATAAATGAGCTTTTTCATCGTCCTATTTCTTTTTAGAATAAATCGTTAGCTCATCAATTTGTAGCGTACTATCCCAAACACCTTTACCTTCTAAGCTCTTATAACTAGAAGTGAAAAGTATAGCTAAACGATACTTCTTATTCTTGAAATCAAGACTTTTGTAGCGAGCTTCATTCTTAACATTAAAATCAAGTATCATTTCACTTCCCCAATCTTGATTGCCAAATTCTTGATAAGCTTCAAGAATGATACGTTCATTATCTTCTTTTTTCAGTTCAGCCTTGTTTAGATAATACGTTTCATCATCTGTAACTTCGTAGAGTAGAGCTCGGACAGCCCCCTTATCATTACCTTGTAGGTCTCCATAGATTGTACTTTTTCCTGCTTTATATTTGTAGTGGAATTTTAGGCACGTAGGCTCACCCTTTTCCCAATTCCGTCCTATACGTGTCGGATTTACATAGCCATTATATAGTTCACCCGCTATGAGATAATAGGGGAGATGAGGATAATTTGAACGACTAATGAGTTTAACTCCAGAGCCTTGTTTGCCGTTTTCTAATTTTTGTACGGGATAAGTATAGCTTCCCCCCTCTGTATCAAAAATAAAATTGCTTTCAGAAGCCCAGTAGCTTTTTTTAGGATCTTCGTCTTCAGTTAGAACAGGAGTGTAATAATTTCCTTTTGAGTTTGGAACTTTCTTCCATTGATCAAAACTAAAATGAGTTTGTTCTAGTTGATTGTTAGGGTTTTCATCATTTTGATTATTGCCATTTTCCTTTGCTTCATTTTTGCAAACAACACTTAATTCATCGATACAGAGCGTACTGCCTAATGCACCAACAAATTCATTACCTCTAGCACTTGAGGAGAAGATAATGGCTAGGCGGTATTCTCTTTTCTTGAAGTCAAGGCTTTTATATAGATTTTTATTTTGTTGTTTGAATTCAAGCGTAATCTCCTTCCATTCTGCCTGTTCTGCAAGATGTGAATAAGCTTTTAGAACGATACGACTATCATTCTTTACGCTGGTCTTATCTAAATAAGTTTTGTCATAAGTGATATCATAGAGAACAACATTGACCGCACCAACATCTTGCCCCTGTAAGCCATTTATTGGAGTATCTCCAGCTTTATACTTGTAGTAGAAGCTTAGCTTTATAGGTTCTAAGCGCCAAGCTTTTCCGAAGCGAGTCGGGTTTTGGTTCATCAAACCTCCGACAACAAGCCCAGAGTATAAAGATCCAGCAAGAAGTTGAGGAGCAAAGGCTGCTTTTGGTCCAACTGGAGGACGACTAATAAGTTGTACTCCTGAGTTTTTATATCCTTCTTTGAGCTCCAGAACAGGAAAGAGCTGTAAGTCAGAGCTAAAGTTTGTGTAACCACGATTACTCGCAGATACCCAATAGGTATTGCTCGCCTTTTCCTTTTCACTATTTACAGGAATATAGTAAGGCATATCTGGCTTCTTCTTCCAAGAATCAAAGCTAAAATGAATTTTAGTAAACTCCTTTCCATCTTCAGATGGCTCAGGAATAGGTTCTTCGCTCGGATTTTCTGGCTGAGGATTTTCTGGATCTGGTGAAGGGAGTTTCCCGTTCTTGTTTTTTAATTCTTCAATAAGACGCTCTTTGGCATCAATAGGGTCGTATTGATAGCAGGAGCTTATAATACCAAGCATTAGGCTTAGAAAGATAAACTTTATATATATTATACGGTGTTTATGCATTATCTATCTTTTTATGAATTTCTGAATCTGCGCACTTCTTAAGTATTAACATCTCTTTTGATTAAACTTCCTACAAAGATAAGGTTCTTTTTGCAAATTTGAATAAATTTATCAAATTATAGTATAATACGATTGTTTTTCTACGGATAATAAAAGCTGAATCAGCTCATTTTGTGATTCGATAAGAGTGTTCCGAATTGTGTTGTTTAGTTGAATTGAAAAATTTGTTAGGAAAAGTCCAATGAGTTTTCCCATAAACTTTTTCAAACTTTTGGGAAAAGTCATTTGAGTTTATGGGAAAGTTTTTGGGTGTCATATATAATGCTGATAAACAGTGTATTAAAGGGGGTCTAAAATCGAGTTCTTATTTCTGCTATTTATCGATGCATAACAAGGAGGAAATGGGCTTGAACTGACATCCTGTGTTATGTGTTTGCTCTAGGGAGTGGGAGAAATGTTTAAGCTCAGCTTTGGAAGGCTTTTCCTCCTTTTAGATAAAAAAAATGGGTTCTTTGGCATAGAATTTGTATATTTGTTCCTAGAATAATAATTATAAATAAGGAAAAGTATGAATCAGAATTCTTTTTACAACCAAAACAATGAGGTTGAATATATCAGTGATAGCAGTATTGCAACTCAACAATCACTGATTTTGCGTGTCTTCGTGTGGATGGCAATGGGACTGGGTATTACAGGTTTAACTGCAATGCTCACATACAACAGTGGCTTTTTCTATACTTTGATACAAAACCAAATGCTTTTTTGGGGCTTGATGATTGCAGAGCTCGGTATGGTTTTCTACCTCTCTGCTCGTATAATGAAGCTTAGCTTCACTACAGCAACGGTTTTGTTTGGAGCTTATGCTGTGCTTAATGGTTTGACCTTGAGCTTTATCTTTGCGGTATATACGATGGGCTCTATTGCGACAACTTTCTTCGTTACGGCAGGAACGTTTGGGGCAATGGCAGTCTTTGGTTACGTAACTAAGCGTGATTTATCAAAAATGGGAAGCATCTTAATAATGGCTCTTATTGGTTTGATTATTGCTTCTGTTGTCAATATCTTCTTGGGTAATTCCACAATGGATTTAATCATATCAGCCATTGGTGTCCTAATTTTCGTTGGTTTGACTGCTTGGGATACTCAAAAGATTAAACTGATGCTAATACAAACAGAGGGACAAGATGAGGAACTTGTCAAGAAGTTGTCTGTGCTTGGAGCTCTGTCTTTGTACTTAGACTTTGTTAACCTTTTCTTATATCTGCTACGTTTCTTAGGTAGTAGAGATTAAGAAGAAATCGTTTATGGTGAAAAGTCAGTTGTATCACTTGATATAACTGACTTTTTTCTTTTCTAAATCGTGTGTTTCAAAGAAAATATGTATCTTTGGTTTGTTCGGAACATTTGTTCTGACAGGATACTAAATTTTAGTTATTTCTAAATATATAATTATAAGATATAATGAGTAAGAATCAAGTTATGACGAAAGCAGCAGATAACATTCGTATCTTGGCTGCAGCAATGGTTGAGAAGTCAAAGAGTGGACACCCTGGAGGTGCTATGGGCGGGGCAGATTTTATCAACACCCTCTATTCAGAGTTTTTGATTTTTGACCCTGAAAATCCTTCTTGGGCAGGTCGTGATAGATTTTTCTTAGACCCAGGGCATATGTCGCCAATGCTCTATGCTCAGTTGGCTCTTATTGATAAGTTTACTCTTGAAGATTTACAAAACTTCCGTCAGTGGGGTAGCGTAACTCCTGGGCACCCTGAGGTTGATGTTTTACGTGGTATTGAGAATACTTCAGGTCCACTAGGACAAGGACATACTTATGCTGTTGGTGCTGCGATTGCTGCGAAGTTCTTACAGCAACGTCTTGGCTGGGTAATGAGCCAAACGATTTATGCCTATATCTCAGACGGTGGTATTCAAGAAGAGATTTCACAAGGAGCAGGACGTATTGCAGGACACCTTGGTTTGGATAATCTCATTATGTTCTATGATGCAAATGATGTACAGCTTTCTACTAAGGTTAGTGATGTAGATAGCGAGGACGTTGCGATGAAGTATCGTGCTTGGGGCTGGAAAGTTCTTGAAATTGATGGTCATAATGTAGAAGAAATCCGCTCAGCTCTTAGAGAAGCAAAGCAAACAGTTGGTTGTCCAACTCTGATTATTGGTCATACAATAATGGGTAAAGGTGCTTTGGCTGAGGATGGTTCTTCTTTTGAAGGTAAAATTAGTACGCACGGTCAGCCAATAACAGCTGCAGGAGCTTCTATGGAAGCTACAATTAAAAACCTCGGAGGTAATCCTGAAGAACCATTTACTATTTTCCCTGAAGTTAAGGAACTATATGCAGAGCGTTTGGCAGAACTTTGTCAGCTTGCTCGTGAGCGTGGAGAAGAAGAGGCAAAATGGCGTAAAGAAAATCCTGACTTAGCTAAGAAACTAGATAATTGGTTCTCGAAAGAATATGCTCAAGTTAAATGGAGCAAAATCGAACAAAAGCCAAATCAAGCAACTAGAGCTGCAAGTTCAACGGTTCTTGGACATTTGGCAGAGCAAGTTGAGAATATGATTGTTGCTTCTGCAGACTTGTCTAATAGTGATAAGACTGATGGTTTCCTCAAGAAGACTAAGATGCTTACTAAGGGAGACTTTTCTGGAGCATTCCTACAACCAGGGGTGGCTGAGCTGACAATGGCTTGTCTATGTATTGGTATGACCTTGCACGGGGGTGTTGTAACTGCTTGCGGGACTTTCTTCGTATTTAGTGACTATATGAAGCCTGCTGTTCGTATGGCTGCTCTAATGGAACTTCCTGTCAAGTTTATTTGGACGCACGATGCTTTCCGTGTCGGAGAAGATGGTCCAACCCACGAGCCTGTAGAACAAGAAGCTCAGATTCGTCTAATGGAAAAGTTGCAAAATCACAAGGGCGAGAATAGTATGCTTGTGCTTCGTCCTGCTGATGTTTATGAAACAACTGTAGCTTGGCAACTCGCGATGGAGAATGTACATACGCCAACAGCTTTGATTCTCTCAAGACAAGGTATCAATGACTTACCTGCAAGCTCAGAAGGAAAGAGCCGTGTAGAAGAAGCAGAGCAAACAAAACGAGGTGGTTATATTGTATCTAAAGATGAGAATCCTGACATTGTACTAATTGCAAGTGGTAGTGAGGTTTCTACGCTCGTTGAGGGAGCAAAACTTCTACGTACTGAAGGTATAAAACTTCAAATTGTTTCTATAGCAAGTGAAGGGCTTTTCCGCTCTCAAGATAAAGCTTATCAAGAGGAAGTCCTTCCTACAGGGGTTAAGCGCTTTGGCTTGACAGCAGGTCTTCCTGTTAATCTACTTGGATTAGTTGGTTCTGAAGAGCATATCTGGGGCTTGAAGAGCTTTGGCTTCTCTGCTCCTTACAAAGTTCTAGATGAAAAGCTTGGCTTTACAGGAGAGAATGTTTACAAACAAGTGAAGACAATTCTAAATAAGTAATCGGAAAGTTTATGAATACAAAACATGAATTGGTAGGGCTTTGCTCTGATCACGCAGGTTTTGCAACTAAAGAGTTGGTCAAAACTTTCTTACAAGAGAAGGGCATTGAAGTTAAAGACTTTGGTTGCTACAAGGAAGAACGTTGTGACTATCCCGACTTTGCTCATAAATTAGGAACTGCGATTGATAATGAAGAACTAAGTACTGGTATCGCTGTTTGTGGTTCAGGGAATGGTATCTCAATGGCTCTGAATAAGCACAGCAAAGTGCGTGCAGCCCTCTCTTGGTCTAAAGAAATTGCAGAGCTAGGGCGTTTGCACAATGATGCCAATGTGCTTTCTCTTCCTGGTCGCTTCTTAACAGAAGAGCAAGTGAAAGAGATTGTTGAGATTTTCTTAACAACAGATTTTGAGGGAGATAGGCACGTTGCACGAGTAAACAAAATTCCCTTGTAGGCTTTTTATATAAATTATTAGGAATAAGGCTGACTAAGAGGAATCATTGTATTTAATTTTAGTCAGCCTTATTGCTTTAAAGTACTCTTGTTTAGGTGGGTAAAAGGCTTTTATAGCTATCCCTATTTTCGGCATATATAGATTCAAGAACAAAAAATCCCTTTAGTAATGGATAAATTTTTTAATAAGGCATTTTCTTTTGATAGAACAGTAAGGATATTCTTTGCTATTCTACTATTTTTAACCCTTGTATTTGGACTTTCTATTGTTTGGGAAGTGCTTGCTCCTTTCCTTTTAGCAGGGATTTTTGCCTATGCTTGTATGCCTTTGGTGCACTTTTTTCAAAATAATTTAAGAATGCGCTACAGAGGAATAGCGGTTGCTGTTGTATTTCTGTTAATCTTTTCTCTTGTTGCTGTAGGCTTGATTTATCTAGTACCTTCTGTAGAGGAGGAAATTCGCAAAACTCTAGCAGTATTATCATCTTATAGCGAAGGAAAAACTTTTCTTGAGATGTTGATACCTGATGCTCTGTTACCTATAATAAAGCAGAAAATTGATATTACAGAGCTATCTAAACAGTTAAGTGTTGATAAGATGCTTCAAGGAATTAAATCTTTACTTGGACAAGCTGAGTCTATTATTAATGGAACAATTTCCTTCTTTTCTTGGGGTATCGTTTTCGCAATGGGAATTGTTTATTTTATCTTTATTCTATTAGATTTTGAAGGGTTAGGAGAGGGAATACTTAGACTCTTCCCGAAGTCAGCTCATTCTCACATCAAAGAGATTGGTGTTGAGCTTGATTATTATATGAATAACTATTTTCGTGGTCAAGCAATTGTGGCTTTAAGTGTTGCTATAATTCTAATTATAGGCTTTAACGCTATTAACTTACCAATGGCTACTGCTATGGCAATTTTAATTGGACTCTTGAATTTTATTCCTTATATGCAGATTTTAGGAGTTCTACCACTTGGATTATGTGCTGTTTTAATGTCTATACAAACGGGGCGAAGCCTTTTGTTATGCCTTCTTCTTGCTTATGGAGTCTTAGCTCTTATGCAGATTATTCAAGATACTTTTATCGTCCCTCGTGTGATGGGGCATAGAATGGGAATGCGTCCTTCATTAGTTTTGTTATCGCTTTCAATATGGGGCTATCTCTTAGGTTTTTTGGGTTTGCTAATTGCTTTACCAAGTACGATGACACTTTATTCTCTATATATGCGCTATGTCTTGGAAGATGAAGAGTATATCAAAGAGATTGACGAAAAAATTAAACAGAGGAATAAAGTTAAGAGCTAAGAAGAATGCAAGTATTACCGTCTCAATTTGTTGATCAGCTTAAGCAACTAATGGGCGAAGATGAAGCCAAGTCTTTGTGCTTAGCTTTAGATGAAGAAGCTCCGACTTCCATTCGTTTTAATCAGAAGAAAACAAAACCTATTCTATGTCAAGGGCTTGATTTAGGAGCTATTGTTCCTTGGTGTCCAACAGCTAATTATCTTGGAGAACGTCCTGTATTCACAGCCGATCCTCTCTTTCACTTAGGCTATTATTATGTTCAGGAAGCCTCTTCTATGTTGCTTTATCAAGTGCAACAGTTCTTTGGAAGCAATCTTCCTATAGTAGCTTTAGACCTTTGCGCAGCACCAGGGGGGAAAAGCACACTTTTGCAAGATATTCTACCTGAAGGTAGTCTACTTGTCTCTAATGAGGTTGTACCAAATCGTGCAAGCATTTTACTTGAGAATATGCTTAAGTGTGGAAATCCAATGAGCATTGTTACCTCTTCTATGCCTGATAAATGGGCGAAGGTTAAAAATGCTTTTGACTTTATCTTAGTTGATGCCCCTTGTTCTGGAGAGGGTATGTTTCGTAAGGAGATGCGTGCAAGAGAGGAATGGCAAGCTAATAGTCCTTTCACTTGTGCCAATAGACAGAAGGATATTCTAAGCAATATCTATGAATGTTTAAAGGCTGATGGCTTATTGGTTTACAGTACTTGCACTTTCAATCGCTTAGAGAATGAGGATATTGTAAACTTTATAATGCAAGAATTCGATGTTGAAGCTCTTGAATTAAAAGACTTACCTGAAGGTGTTTTGCTTTCGCCTTATTGCTCTTATCCTTGCTATCGAATGCAACCTAATCGTGTACAAGGAGAAGGTATATTTATGGCTATTTTTAGGAAAAGGGGAAATGCAGAAGAGAGACCCTTGACCAAGTCTAAAACAAAGAAACATAATAAAAAGCAAGTCTTTATTCCTCAAGAGGCTAAGGCTTACCTCCGTAATACAGATACTTATGAGTGGGAAGTTCAAGGAGATAATGTTATCTATGCTTATAAGCCACTCTTAGCTGATTATCTAAAGATTTTAAAAGATAAGAAGATTGCCGTACTTTCTGCTGGTGTTCCTGTCGCAGAGGTCAAAGGAAAGAATTTAATCCCTCATTCTGCTTTAGCTCTATCAACGGAACTAAAGGACGAGGCTTTTGAAACTATCGAGCTTAGTCAAGAAGATTGCATTCAGTATTTAGGACGGCAAAATATTCAATTCCAAGCCAATATATCTAAAGGTTTTAAGCTCATTACTTATCAAGGCTTAGGCTTAGGTTTTGTCAAGCATTTGGGGCATAGAACGAATAATCTTTATCCTAATGAATGGCGTATCAGACAATGGGAAGTAATAGCAAAGAGTATTAAGCAAGAAGGATAATGGCATTTAAGCTAAAGAACTTTTCTATCTCTCAAGAGCATAGTCCGATGAAAGTTGGGACTGATGGTATTCTTTTGCCAGCTTGGATAAACGAAATCAAAAAAAGCTCAAAGACTGCCCCTTTGCGTATCTTAGATATTGGTGCAGGCACAGGTATTATCAGCCTAATGCTTGCTGAAGCTTTCCCTAAGGCTGAGGTCGTTGCTTTAGAAATCAATGAAGACGCCTTGCTTGATGCCAGCAATAATATAGATAATAGTCCTTATGCCGAGCGTATCAAGCTCCTAAACCAAGACTTTCTTACTTATGAAGCTTATGAGCCTTTTGACCTAATCGTCAGTAATCCCCCTTATTTCTCTTCCAATGGAGCGACGTCGCCTAAGGAAGGGCGTGCCTTAGCTCGCCAAGAAGATAGCAAGGGACTGACGCTATACAAGCTAATGGAGCGAGCAAAGAGAATGCTTTCGGATAGGGAAGAGGCAAGTCTTTTTCTCATTACGCCGCTTGACCGAGAAGATGACTTAAGGCTTTACGCTTGTGAATTGCTCTTGAAAGCTGAATACCTTTGCCGAGTATCTTCAATGCCTAATAAGGCTGTTCGCTTACTTAGTCAGTGGACTCGGCTAAGGCTAAAGGCAGATTACTCGATGACAAACATCACTAACTTAACGCTACATAATGAAGCAGGAGCAAGAAGCCAAGCTTATCTCGAACTCCTTCGCCCCTTTCTTCCTTAGATACAGCCCTTTTCTTCTGAGACATCAATCGATGTTCCTCTAGTCTTTACCGCTGTGGACTGGAGTTTTTACCGCTAAAGATCGCAGTCCATACCGCTGAAAACTAAAATCTTTATTGCAGAGAAAAGGACACTATACTGTTTGTGATGATACACTGCAGTGCTTCGCTCCGTTTACTACAGTATTCTGTTTGACGCACTGCAGTAAAATCTTTGTCTATGATTGGAGGGGGATAATTTTAAGGTTTCTGCTTACTTTCAAGTCTTTTAGTGAGGTTTTGGAACTCATCACGTAAGCGTGCTGCTTCGACAAAGTCTAATTCCTCGGCAGCTTGATACATTCTCGTCTTAGTCTCTTCAGCAAGAGCTTTCAGTTCCTCAATAGAGAGTTTATCCAGAGCTTTCGGCTTATTGAGCTTCGCTTCGCTGGAACTTTGTTGGGACTTATCCATCTTCGCTCCGCCCTTACCTTGGAATGCCGAGGTTGAATGCTTAATAATTTGCTTTGGTGTAATGCCATTAGCTTTGTTGTAAGCCATCTGTTTCGCTCGCCTGCGTTTGGTCTCTTCCATTGTCAGACGCATACTTTCCGTAATCTTATCTGCATAGAAAATTACTCGTCCATTGACATTACGAGCGGCACGACCAGCCGTCTGCGTGAGCGAACGATGGGAACGAAGAAAACCTTCCTTATCCGCATCAAGGACTGCAACGAGTGCTACTTCGGGTAAGTCCAAGCCTTCACGAAGTAAATTGACCCCGACGAGGACATCATAAATGCCCTTTCTTAGGTCTTCCATTATCTGCACTCTGTCAAGCGTATCAACATCGCTGTGAATGTAAGCACAGGCTATTTGATGACGGAGCAAGTATTCCGATAGCTCTTCCGCCATACGTTTCGTGAGCGTCGTTACTAAGACGCGTTCATCTTGGCTAATAGCTTGATGAATCTCTTCCTCGAGGTCATCAACTTGATGCTCCGTAGGGCGGACTTCAATGATAGGGTCTAGCAAACCTGTCGGACGAATGAGTTGCTCTACAAGAATGCCTTCGCTTTTCTCAAGCTCGTATTCGGCAGGCGTAGCACTTATATATAAGGTTTTAGGCGTTAGTGTTGTGAACTCATCAAAGGTCAGTGGTCTATTGTCCAAGGCTGAAGGCAAACGAAAACCATAATCAACAAGATTTGTCTTTCTTGCTCTATCACCTCCGTACATTGCCTTAATCTGAGGAATGGTTACGTGGCTTTCGTCAATAACTAAGAGGAAGTCCTTAGGAAAGTAATCAAAAAGGCAGAAAGGGCGTTCGCCTGCTTCTCTGCCGTCAAAATAACGTGAGTAGTTCTCAATACCTGAGCAATAGCCAAGCTCTTTAATCATTTCTACGTCATAGCTAATACGTTCCTGCAGACGTTTAGATTCATACATTTTGCCCTCTGCTTCAAGTTCTTCAACACGGTTGTGCAAATCCGTCGCAATAAGATTGACTGCTCTCTTGACTTGTTCTTTTGTCGTAACGAAGAGGTTGGCAGGGTGTATCGTAAGCGAGGGGAGTACATTATATTCTCGTCCTGTCTTTGGATCAAAAGATGCAATGCGTTCAATCTCATCTTCCCAGAAGGTAATGCGATAAGCTACGCCGTCAAAGCTTTCAATAGCAGGGTAGATGTCTACGCTGTCGCCTTTAACTCTGAAGTAACCACTCTCAAAAGTTATCTTGTCATTCACATAGTGGCTCTCAACTAAAGCTTGTGTCAATTCCTTTTGACTGATGATATGCCCTACGCTAAGCTGTATAATTCTTTCTTCAAAGCTACGAGGGTCTGCCATACCATAGAGACAAGAGACAGAAGAGACGACAATAACGTCTTGTCGCCCTGAGAGAAGGGAAGCAGTCGTTCTTAGACGGAGCTTCTCAATCTCCATATTGATTGCCATATCCTTCTCTATGTAAGTATCGGAGTGGGCAATATAAGCTTCTGGTTGATAGTAGTCGTAATAAGAGACAAAGTATTCAACTGCATTATTCGGGAAGAATGCTTTTAGCTCAGTGTAAAGCTGAGCCGCTAAAGTCTTATTGTGACTGAGGACTAAGGTTGGTTTATTGAGATTAGCAACAAGGTTCGCTGCCGTAAACGTTTTACCAGAACCCGTTACACCAAGTAAGGTTTGATAGTTA
>PDWI01007634.1_pt1 | contig 12996 bp, 12 predicted proteins | sample 1430891 | NCBI WGS metagenome assembly PDWI01 (sample SAMN01162508, study PRJNA174530) | Oral metagenome, whole genome shotgun sequencing project. | biome: Marine environment; feature: Marine mammal; material: Swab sample of the gingival sulcus; isolation source: swab sample of gingival sulcus... | reverse complement strand
AAAAAGACATAAAAATAAAAAATCAAGCAAAATTCAAGAGCAAATTTTCTCCTATTTTAACCTATCATCCTACCCAAATAGTATAGAAGTTTTTGATAATTCCCATCTAGGAGGAAGAGCAAATGTGGGCGGAATAATCTCATGGGAAAATGAAAGTTTCAATAAAAATAAATACAGACACTATCACCTAGAAAACAAGGATGAATACGCCCAAATGAAAGAACTTTTAACCCAAAGGGCACAAAGATTTCACAAAGATTATCCCCCAGATTTATGGCTCATAGACGGCGGGGCAACCCTACTAAATTTAGCACACAAGATCATACAAAGTAGCGGAATAGAAATAGATATTTTAGCAATATCCAAAGAAAAAGTGGATGCAAAATCAAATAGATCTAAAGGAAAAGCAAAGGATATAATCCACTCTTTGAAGGGAAGCTATAATTTAAACGAACATGACGAAAAATTGCAATTTTTGCAAAAACTAAGGGACGAAGCCCACAGATTTGCCATCAGCTTTCATAGAAAAACAAAACTAAAACAAGACAAGGAAAGCTCCCTTTTGAAAAAAAGAGGTTTATCTGAGGCTAAGATCAAAAAACTTTTATACTATTTTGGAACTTTTGAGGCCATAAGAGAAGCAAAACATGAAGAGATTGAAAAACTCATAGGCAAGAAAGAAGCTTTGAAACTCACATCATAATAAAAGTTTATCCTTTTCTTTATATAAAATTTGCTAAAATTTGCTATCTTAATTTTAAAGAATGTGGATGAATTTAATTGACGATTTTTTTATAATTATTTGGGGCGAAAAAGCCAATGAGGATTTGCGGGATAAAATTGAAAACTTAGAACTTCATGTAAAACAAAGAGCTTTATTTTGTGAGGCTTTGGCGGTTATTTTATGTGTAAATTCTAAAAATTTTGAAAAATTTTGTCAGGTGGGAGAATTTGGAAAAATTACAGAATTTTTAGGCTTAAAGGTTTGTGAGAATGTATCGCAAATAAAGGCTTTGCAGTTTTATTATTTGAGATTATTAAACTCCCTTGGCAAATCATACTCACAAGAGATAAGTTCACACATAAATTCCCTTTCAAAAGCAAAGCTTATAAGCAAAGAAAACGAAGAGAAAATTTTAAGCTTACTTGAACTCATAGAAGATAAAATAGAAGAAGATAAAAAAGAGATAATTCAACCAAAAACAAAACTTTCCAATCCAACAGATTATAAAGAATATATTTCATTTTTCCAAGATATTTTAAAAGATTTAAATCCCATCCTAGAAAGCGATAATTTAAAAAATCAAAGCCAACTTTTAAGCCAAAAAATCCAAAATCAGAGCTTTTCTGTGGGTATAACGGGGGTTATGAATGCTGGGAAATCAACCATGTTAAATGCCCTGCTTGGAAAGGAGATTTTAGGCACTTCTGTTGTTCCTGAAACGGCAAATTTAACTATTATAAAATATGCTAAAAAATCCCATGCAAAGGTAAATTTTTGGACGAAAGATGAGTGGGAGAGGATAGAAAAATCAGCTTCCTTAATGCCTTCAATAAAAAAATTTGTAGAGCAAAGCAAGGAGGCTTTTGGAGAAAGTCTTGACGAATTTATACAAGAAAAAACCAAAAGTATTGACATAAATACAAGCGATCTTAGCTCTTACACTTCAACAAAACAATCAAATCTTACATGCAATCTCGTAAAAAGAGTAGAACTGTACGAGGATTTAGACTTTGTAAAAGATGGGGTAAACATAGTCGATACCCCAGGACTCGATGACCCAGTAATCCAAAGAGAAGAAATAACAAAAGATTATCTAAGTCAGTGCGATGTGATGATTCACCTTATGAATGCCAATCAAAGTGCTACGCAAAAGGATGTGGATTTTATCATAGATAGCCTAATTTATGGGCATATAACAAGGCTTTTGATCGTCATAACAAGGATTGATACCATAAGCGAAGATGAACTTAAAGAGGTCATTGCCTACACGAAAAGAAGCATACAAAATAGGCTCAGACAGGACAATAAAGAAGCTAGATTTGATTCTATTATCTCTAAAATAGACTTTCTGCCAATAGCTGGAAAACTAGCCCTCATGCATAGAATTGGGCAAGAAAAAGAAGCTCTTAGGCTTGGTTACGATCTTAAAAAAACAGGTATTTTAGATATAGAAAGATACCTCCAAAAGGTTCTTTTTGGGGCTCACAGCGAAAAAAATCAACTCCTACTTCAAAGTATCCACAAGGAATTAGGCTCAATCATTTCAAATGCCCTAGATAGATTCTCATTTGAGATGGAGAGTTTAAGTAAAAGTAGTGATGAGCTGGAGAGGGATTTTAAAGCTTTAAAAGAAAAAAATAAGGCAAATCTGGAATTGATTGAGAAAATAAATCTTCAGATAAGTGAGGCTAGATATTCCCTTGAAGATTATTTTAAAACATTAAATAAATTTATAGACGATAAATTAAATTCCCTAAAAAACATAACCATCGGAAGGCTTTGCGATGATGTGAGTTATGAGTGGCGAAAAAATAAGAAAAAACCTGCACAAAACCGCATAAAATCCATGGTGGAAACCTCCATGAAAGATGGCATAGTTGATATAATAAGGGATTATAGGTATGAATTTTCCAAAAGAATGCAAAGCGAATTAGAACAAATTGCATCCATAGATACCAAGCTTTTTGATGGCAGTCCAAATGGGGATTTTAATTCAAGGGAGTATTTTGAGAAAAATTTCGGTTCTTCTTTTTTGAGCGGAAGTTATGCCCTTACCCATAAAAGGATATTAGATGAGCTTAAAAAGGTTAAAAAAGCCCAAATAGAGGGTTTTTCGGTGGCTCTTGATGGGATTTTAAAAGAGGATATTAAAAATCTTAAAGATAAGATAAATGCTAGCCTAGAAGATATAAATCAAAATCTTTTAAACACTTTCTTACAAAGGGCCAATAAGCCTACAAGAGAGTTAAAAGCGTCCATGGAGGAGAAAGAAAAGATATTGCAAAAACAAATAAATCTCATCCAAAAAGACAATAGAGCATCTAAAGAAAGATTGGGCAAATTAAAGGAAAAAATATCTACCCTTAAAGATCTAAAAGAAAGCTTGAAGGAAAATAAAATATGAGTTTTTTGCAAAATTTCATAGACCAATATAAAATCATAAATGCACCAAAAAAAGTACAATTTGACGATAGCCTCATGGGAAAATTAAAAAAACTAGCCCACCTTTTAAGCCATGATGATTTTGCCCCATCTAGTGAGCTTTTAAAAGCCCTTGATAAATTGAAAATTCGTGGAGTAGAACCTATGAAAATAGCCATAACAGGTCAATTTTCCAGCGGGAAATCCACCTTTTTAAACGCCCTCTTAGCCAAAAACATACTTCCAACAGGCATAACTCCAGTAACCTCAAAGGTAAATTACATTCGTTATGGGGAGGAATTTCAGATAAAAGTAAGATACCATGATGGCAGAGAAGAATACCACTCCATGGAAGGGCTAAGTCGCTTTACAGACCAAAGACAAAATGGGGAAGATGTGGAATTTTTAACCATTTACGCACCCCTTGAACTGCTAAAAGATATAGTTTTTGTGGACACTCCAGGGTTAAATTCCCAAGCTCAAACAGACACCAAAACAACCCAAAAAGTCTTAAAAGAAGTAGATGGTATCATCTGGCTAACCCTTATCGATAATGCTGGAAAAATGAGTGAAGCGGAAGTTTTAAAATCATACATGAACTCCTTTGCCCAAAAAAGCCTTTGCGTTTTAAATCAAAAGGATAAATTTAGCCAAGAACAGATCGAGCAAACTAGCTCCTATGTCAAGGAGGCTTTCAAAGAATTTTTTAGTAGCGTAGTTCCCATCTCCGCTCTGCAAGCCTTGAAGGCTAGATCCCATGATAGTCGCCACCAAATGGATGAATTGCTAGAAAATTACATAGAAGATATAAAAAAGCAAGCAAAATTGCCCGTCTCCATGGTTGAGAGCCAAAAAATGGAAGATTTATTAAAAGATTTTAAAACAAAGGCTAGGAAAATTTACAAAGCCGACAATAAAGAAAATGCACAACTTTTAAAATCCTCAAATATAAATGCCGTTTTGGATTTCATACACACCCAGATTCAGCCAAAGGCATCCCAAACAAAGCGATATGCCATCTCAAAAGAAGCCCAAGATATATGCGATAAACTTATAACCAGCCAAGAAAATATCATAACAATTTACACCCAATTAGAAGAAATTTTACAAGAATTTGAACAAAGGGCACAAGATAGATTTGAAGAGCTTAAAACAAGATTTTCCAAACAAATAAAAGATGCCTACCTAAAAATAGAAAATATCATAGAAAAAACCGCATCTGAAATCTTCAACCAAATAAAAACAGAAGAAAAAATCCGTTACATGAAAAATAAAACTGGAGTTTTGAAAAAACAAATCTCCTACCAGCAAGTAAGCTATGAAGTGAGCAAAATTCATACCGATGTGGTTTATAAAAAACTTTTTTATGATGAGGATTTGATAGGAAAAATGTTTAAAAAATATGTGCGAAATTTAAAGCTAATCCAAGATGAAGTAAACCATGAAAATGAATTGATTTATAAAGATTTAGAAAGCAAAATCTTAAAATGGCAACATCCGTATGAGCTAATTCGCAAGAGTGAACCAATCCATTCGGATGCGGAATTTGCAAATGTGAGAAAATTTGCCTCAAAGGTTTATGAGAATTTTTTGAAATCCTTCAATGACGAAATAAAAATCTCTTATGCTGGAATTTGTAGTCAATTCAACCATCTAAGTAGTGCGGTTAGTTTTAACTATCAAAATGCCACCGAGGTTTGTGTGGCTTTTTTAGAGCATAAGATAAACGAATCCATCGAACTTTACGAGGAAAACCCTACGCAATTTCCCCTATATAGTCCAAATCTTGATGAGATAAAGCATAGATTAAGAGTAAGTTTTCACTTGTATGAGCTAGAAAACCTCATGAATAGTAAAAATACTTTTCTAGATAAAGATTATAAAAATTTAATGGAAAAATTCCAACAAATTCAAGCACAAAAAATAAAGTTTTTAAGATCAAAAATAAAAAATCATCAAAGAAAGATCGAAAAACTTCAAAAGATTAAAAAAATATTTCAAACATAAGCTATTTATGGTAAAATAACGTCAAAAAAGGAAATGAAAATGAGAAAAATTATATTTTATATGGCGATTGTAACTATAGTGTTTTGGGGTTGCGAGTTTGGAGAATATGCTGTAAAAAATGAAAATAGAATAACTATCTCCACTTTAAATGGAGAAAATAGAATATATAAGTTTACTAAAAAAAATGTTCAAGGCAAGGCATTCTATAAAGTGTATGATGTCAAAAAAAAATCAAATGTGCGAGAATATCGCTTTGGCAAAACAAACTTTAACACAAAACAAATAAAAGGCAATACACATTCATCAAGGGGAACTTACAGCATAACAAAACAAGGCTACATAAAATTAGTAACAGAAAATTTAACCGAATATGTAAAAGCTTTAAGGGAAGATGACGATAAAATTACCCTACTTTGGACTTCCAATACTAAGCATCTTAGCAAAACCACATGGAAAGAAAAGATATACTTCTACAAAGAGAATAAATTTAAAAAAGAAGACAACAAGGAAGATAAATCCCAAGAGAAAAACGAAAAAAAGCTACCAGCATCAAACATGCAAAGTATCATTTTACTTTTATTATGATATAATCTTGCCTTAGATTATCAAATAAGGAAGAAAATGAAACATTATCTCACATCTTTAATTGTCCTTTTTAGCATCTTAACCCTTAGTGGCTGTTCTTCCCGTCAAGATACCATCAAAAATCTCTCACTAGAATTGCCATCTGCCAACGAATGTATAAACGAAAACAAATCCATACAAAACGATTGCTATGGACTTTTATCCCAAAGAAATTCCTTTGCACAGCTTCGTTTGGGGGTTCATGCTGAAATTAGAAAAGATTATAAAGAGGCCTTAAAAAGATACACAAATGCTCAAAAAATGAACAACTTTTACGCCACCTCCCTCATAGCAAATTTTTACGATAAGGGATTTGGAGTAAGGCAAGATAGGAAAAAAGCCCTTGAAATGATAAGACAAACTCAAGATGTAGATCCAATGGCAGCCTTTATGTTAGCAAAACATTATCTAAAAACAAAAAGAAACGATAAAGCCATAAAATTACTTGAATTTGCTGGAAATAATGATTTTAAATCCGCCCAAAGAGCCTTGGCTGAATTTTATTTTGCAGGAAAATATGTGGAAAAAAATATCCAAAAAAGTAATTTTTGGAAAACCAAATACCTCAATGACAAAAATAGTTTTAAACTAAGAATTTACGGCCTCAGATAAAAATATGGAAGATCTAGAAAAGACTTTAAAAAAGATGTCTTTAGGTGGTGATTTTTTGCAAAAAGCAAAGCTTTATGTATCTTTGCTTAAAGATTATACCAAAATCCACAATATCACTGCCCTAAAAAATGATGAAGAAATTTTTCAAAATATAATAGACAGCATATATCCCATAAAATATCTAGATTTTCCCATAAAAAACATTGCAGACATAGGAAGCGGCGCTGGGTTTCCAGGCTTGCATCTAGCCCTTGCCATGCCTCATATAGAAGTCAATCTTTACGAACCACTTTTAAAAAAATCCGCCTTTTTACATCTAGCAAAAACTAAACTAGATCTAAAAAATTTGCAAGTAAGATCTATGAGGATTGAAAAAGAAAAGGATAAAAGCTATGATTTGGTGGTATCAAGGGCGGTTACCCACACCAAAAGTCTTTTAAATTTATGCAAAAATATTAGCGATGAGAGAACATCATTTTTGCTTTACAAAGGCACAAGCGTGGATGAAGAATTAGATGCAAAACTTGATTTTAAGATCTATAAAAGAGGCAATAGAAAATACGTTTTAATAAGGGGTAAAAAATGATAAAATACCTAATCTTAGCAGTTTTGATTTATCTAATATATATGTTTTTCTTCCGGGTAAAGCGAAATCCAAAAAACCAAAGCCCAAAGGAAAGCCAAACCATGGTTGAGTGTTCATCTTGCAATGTTTTTGTAAGCTTCGATGAAGCATTACTTAAAGATGGAAAATACTTTTGTTCCAAAGAATGTTTGGGCAAAAGGATATAAGATGCAAATCCTAGGTCACGATCTAATAGCATACAAACCCCTCCACTCGGTATCAAGCATAGAAGAAATTAGCCAAAGCCCTGAGGAAAATACCCTTTTATTTGAATACAAACCAGAACTTATCAAATACGCAAAAAATCACAACAAAAGCTTTGCCTTGCATATATTTAACCAAGAAGAAGCCATCATAGGCAATGGATCTGGAGCAAAGATACTCATTTGCCCCCTAAAGATAGCCCAAAAAGTTCAAGAGATAGCCGAATATTATCTTTTTGACGCAAAGGTTGCCATTTTGATAAATAGTGAAGAAGAAATATCCCTAGCCATAGCAAAAAAAGTCGATATGGCAATCTTGCCCGATGCCATAATCTAGATGCAAGGCTACATCATACGCATAAACCCCTGTCGCGACGAGGATTTACTAGTTACCATACTCACAAGAAATCATATACAAACAAGTTATCGTTTTTATGGGGCTAGACACTCAACCATAAACCTAGGCTATAAAATAGATGCCGAACTAATCCACAGCACAAAATCAAAACTGCCTCAACTTAGAAATATCCTCCACCTATCCCACAAATGGCAACACCAAAGGGATAAAATGCTTTTGTGGCAAAATTTCATAGCCCTTTTTTACGAGCATTTAAAAGGAGTGGAACAAATAGATGAATTTTATTTTACCCTACTAGACGAAGTAGCCCAAAAAATGCACAAACAAAACCCAAAACGCCTCCAAATAGAAGCCTATGCCAAGCTTTTAGAACATGAGGGACGTTTACATCTAGATCAAAAATGCTTTTTATGTGAAAAAGACATAAAAAAAGACTTAACCCTTGCGCGCGCCTATCTTCCCGCCCATGGAGAATGTTTGCATTCTTCGCCAATAGATCCAACAAAGATAAAATATTTTTTCACAAAAAAATCAACCCTATTACTTGATGATGAGTTAGTTGATAAGCTTTGGGATGTCATGCTTGAGGGATTTTAAACCCCTTGTAGATCTGGTATAAGATACGCCCCCCTAAGATTTAAAACACTAAAATCAACTTCTTAAAATGGATACTTATGGTTTCCCATGCCCTCTATGGTAACCCATTTTAATTCGGTCATTTCTTCTATTGAGAAGTGTCCGCCCTCTCGTCCTAGACCACTTTCCTTAACTCCTCCGAAGGGAATATGGGCCTCATCTTGAACTGTTGGTCCGTTTACATGCACCATTCCAGATTCTAACTCTTCGCTCAAATACAATGCTTTTGATAAATCATTTGTTATAACAGACGAGCTTAATCCATAGCTACTGTTATTTGCAAAGCTTATAACCTCATCCAAATCTTTTGCTTTTATGATGGCCGCCACTGGTCCAAATGCTTCTTCATGGAAGATATTCATGGTGTCATTTATATTCGATACCGCTGTTGGTTTATAGTAAGTATCTTCACTTTCCCTGCCTGCTAACAATTTAGCACCTTTTCCCACCGCATCATCAACTAAACCATCAATAAATTGGCACTGGGCTGCTTCTATTAAAGGTCCAACTATTGTTTGAGGGTCTTCTGGGCTTCCTACTTTTATATTTTTGATTTTCTGGGCAAATTTTTCGCAAAATTCATCATAAATTTCTTCTTCTACTATTATCTTAGAACCTGCCATGCAAATTTGACCTTGATGGATAAAGATTCCAAAAGCGGCGGTATTTACAGCATATTCAATGTCGCTATCTTTTAGCACTATAACAGGGCTTTTTCCTCCTAGCTCAACAGTGTATTTTTTAAGATTTTGTGCTGCTAGGGCTGCAACTACCTTGCCTACTTTGGTTGAACCAGTAAAGGTTATCATGGAAATTCTTTTGTCAGTTTGAAAAGTATCGCCCAAATCTTTACTAGAGCAAGGAATAATATTTAAAACCCCATCAGGAAGCCCTGCTTGTTTAAAAATCTCGCCAAATATAAGCCCACAAACTGGTGTATGACTTGAGGGTTTTAGCACAAAACTATTTCCCGCAGCTAGGGCAAATGCAAACTTTTTACTGCTCAATATCATGGGTGCATTAAAAGGAGAAATACCAGCTATAACACCTAAAGGTCTTCTAATACTATAAGATAAAACCCCATCATCATTTGAGGTAAAAGTTTCTCCACTCACTCGCCTAGCCTCGCCCGCTGCTGTTCTTATAATATCACTTACCATGCCTATTTCAAACATACATTTAGCAAAAACAGAGCCACTTTCTTTCATGAGAATATCTTTTATTTCATCCCTTTTAGAGTCAAAAATATCCGCAGCTTTCAATAAAATAGCCTCCTTTTGCCTAGGGGGAGTTTTCGCCCACACTTTTTGAGCCCGATAAGCAGACTCAATAGCTTGTTCTATATCTTCTTTTCCGGCCATATAGACCTTAGCAAAAATCTCTCCACTAGATGGGTTGATATCATCAACTACTTTTGCATTTTCTGATGCGGTAAATTTTCCATTGATAAATGGTTTGTATTCTTTCATGTAAAGCTCCTTTTTGTGATTTATAGATTATTACATTTTTAACTTAAACTAATACTACAAGTAAGAAATGGTTTGGATAATATTAATATACATTTTACGAAAATACACAATTATCACATTTAAAAATATTTCACTCAATGAGAAGCAGATGCTAAATAAGCTATTCGTGTATTTATGTAACATTTTTATAAATAATTTATATTTTAAGAATTACAATTAATTAAAATAATATAAATATTAGATAAAATGAAATCAGGCATAAAAATACAAAAGGAGAAAACATGAAGTATTTAAAAGGATTTATTATAGCTTTGGTCGCTTTATCTAGCGTAGCCTGTGCTAAAGGAAATTGGAAAAATGCTCAAGAGGCATATACAAAGGTGTGTGCTTATTGCCACAACTTTGGAGTTGGGCCAGATTCTGTCAAAATAGTTTTTGATAAAGATTCCATCAACGCTAGGGCCGAATCGATAGTTTACGTAGTAAGACACGGACTAAACGCCATGCCAGCCTTTAGGAAAACAGAGATCGATGATGCTACATTGCGTAAATTAGCAGAGGGCTTAGCTAAAGGTAAAATAAAATGAACCAAATCAATCACAAAAGAAGAAATACCCTCAAAGGCATGGGACTTTTAGCCCTTTCTCCTTTGTATGCCAACACTCTTTTTGCTTCCAAGAAAAGTAGCAATATTATATTATCCAGCAAAGATAAAGGCATAAAAGAAATATACTCAAACTCCGATGCTCATGTTTTATGTATAGATATGATACAAAATTATAACCTTTGCATAAATAATATCAACAAATACACCCTAAAAAAAGATGTTCATCAAGTCATGGGAATATTAAATTGGGCTGATTGTCTGCTTTTAAGTCAAGCTATAAAAGCCAAAGAAATTCAACTTAAAATAAACATATCTGATAGCATCACAAGGAACAATCAAACATTTAAACTCGTAAGTTTCACAAATACAAATAAGGAAAGAAATCATGTCTAAATATCTATCACTACCACCGGGGGTTACCCAAGAGAATTTTACAAAAGCCATTGGAGAATTTGAAAAAATTTTAAGCTCAAATCATGTGTATGTAAAGAGTGATGACATAGCTCCATATACTAAGATCATGATACCTACAAAAAAAGAAAAACTTATGCCAAGTGCCGTGTTGTGCCCAAAAAGTGTTGAGCAAATACAAGCCATATTGAAAATATGCAATAAATACAAAATCCCCGTCTGGACATTTTCAACTGGTAAAAACTTAGGTTATGGAACTGCCATGCCAGCAAGACGAGGCACTGTTTTGATGGATCTAAGAAGGATGAATAAAATCATTGAAGTAAATGCAGAATTGGGTTATGCTTTGCTTGAGCCAGGGGTTACTTATCAGATGCTTTATGATTATCTAAAAGAGCATAAAATTCCCCTTTGGATGAGTTGCCCAGCCCCAAGTGCCATAGTAAGCCCAGTGGGAAATACCATGGATAGAGGCGTTGGATACACACCTTATGGGGAGCATTTTCTTTTTCAATGTGGAATGGAAGTAGTCTTAGCCGATGGACAAGTTTTAAGAACTGGCATGGGCGGCATTGAAAATAGCAATTCATGGCAGGTTTTCAAATGGGGATATGGACCATATCTTGATGGTATTTTTACCCAGTCAAACTATGGTATATGTACAAAATTAGGAATTTGGCTAATGCCCGCCCCACCTGCTTATAAACCTTTTTGCTTATCTTTCCCAGACGAATCAGACATTGTTGATATAGTCGAAACCCTAAGACCGCTTAGAATCTCAAACATCATACCAAATGCTTTTACCATAGCTAGCACCTCCTATGAGGCCGCATCGGTGGCAAATAGAGCAGACTACCACAAAGGAGATGGCTATATCACAGCAGAAGAGTTGCAAAAGATACGAAAAGACAAAAATATGGGTGCTTGGAATGTTTATGCGGCACTTTATGGAGACGAAGCTTCCATAGAGCACAATTGGAACATCATAAAAGCTGTTTTTGCAAACAATAAAAAAGTAAAATTCTTCACCGAAAAAGAATTGGGCAATGACCCCATATTTAAATATAGAGCAAAACTTATGAAAGGTGAGCCAAACTTACAAGAGTTTAATCTATACAATTGGCGAGGCGGAGGGGGCAGCATGTGGTTTGCACCAGTTTCCCCAGCACAAGGCAAACATACTCTAAACCAAAAAGAATTGGCCACAAAAATACTGCACAAATACGGATTTGACTATGTGGGAGAATTTATAGTAGGCTGGAGAGATATGCACCATATCGTTGATTTGCTATTTGATAGAAACGATGAAGAGCAAATGAAAAAAGCAAAAGCATGTTATAGCGAACTAGTAAGAGAATTTGCCAAAGCTGGATACGGAGTTTACAGAACCAATTCAGGCTCCATGGACGAGGTCGCAGACACCTATGGAGATGTTATCCATGATGTTTTCATGAAGATAAAAAAAGCCCTAGACCCCAACAACATACTATCCCCAGGCAAATCGGGAATAGACTTAAACAAAAGCTAAACCCCCCCATTTTAAAATCCATAGGGATCTTTTCTCTATGGATTTGTATTAGCTTTGCTTACTTGCACAAACCTAAACACCTACTATTTTTGATATTTTCGAAGCTTCAATATCTAATATAAAATATTTAATAATTTCACGAAACTTATACTCTGAAATTACTGAACGATACATATACTTGTTTTTCACCCGCATAATGGTAACTTAAAGCTCCTTTATTAGAGTTTAAGTTAGATTAAGCCTATTTTAATATTAAATACACATATTATATACCAATCAGAAAAGTAACACATTAAGGCAAAATATTTTACCAAATATAAATCATAAAGTAATTAGTAAAATTTCTAAAATAAGCCATATTGCAGCAGCTTGAAGCTAGACTTATGTACCTTACATAACCACTATTGCGAAAATTTTTCTAACTGTTTTTTCTTATTTGATTCGGTACCAATATCTAATTTAGCACATATAGAAACTTTCTTAGAATAAGAAGTTTCAAACATATAGATATGGTCTAAGACAACGCTTTTTAACGTTGAATCTGCTAAAATATTTTTAGATTCCGTAAATCTTTTATGCATACTAATAATTTTATTGTTTTGTAGTTGTCCATTAAACTCTAGAGCAACACCATGTTTTAAAAGTTCATATGCTATGTTGTCTTTTGATTCGGTATGAATTCTTTCAAATATATGTAATAAATCTTTTGTTCCAACAGCTTTTGATATTTTTTTCATAATATCTGTTGAAATATTAGATGCAAGAGCAAAA
>PDWI01007954.1_pt1 | contig 12998 bp, 8 predicted proteins | sample 1430891 | NCBI WGS metagenome assembly PDWI01 (sample SAMN01162508, study PRJNA174530) | Oral metagenome, whole genome shotgun sequencing project. | biome: Marine environment; feature: Marine mammal; material: Swab sample of the gingival sulcus; isolation source: swab sample of gingival sulcus... | reverse complement strand
CTACTGCATCGGACGTAACGGACAACATCGCTACAACAATATGGATCATTCGATGGAAACAGCTTTTCAGACAATTGACAATATTCTGTCGGGCAGACAAGATAAGAGCAATATTTGGAACGTGAATACGGAAGAAGAATATCATGAAAAGAAATAAAAACAATATCAAAATAAGCTAAAAACCAAAGGCTAACAACCAAAAGCCCAAAATATGAAAAATTACAAGGAAATTTTCGGATTAACCAACAAAACTAAAATCGTTTGGTTTTGGATATTTTTCGCAGTACTTGTACTTTACTGTTCAACTATTATATTTTTACAGCAAGTGATAAATGTAAGTAGTTTAAAGCAAAACATCTCTAAAATCAATTCTAAAATCGTATTTGCAGGTGTTTCGTTGCTGACATTTTTGCTTTTGGAACTGTGGCATTTATCGGTTTTCCCCGGCTCTTTTTCGCCGGATTCAATTGAGCAGTACAATGAAGTACTTAGTGGCAATTATAATGATTGGCATCCTGTATTGCACACTTGGGTGATATTCTTCATTCCGATAAAAATTTTTGGAAACGCAGGAGCTATAATTGTTTTACAAAATATTTATTTCAGCCTATCGGTAGGGTATCTTTTTTATGTCTTATATGACGAAAATACACACAGCATTTTTTTAGTTTTTTCATGGTTGTTTATAATGCTCAACGTCAATACTTACAGAATAATGATGTTCCCTTGGAAAGACTCGGCAATGAGTATTTTTTCGTCAGTTATGTTCACTCATCTTATCCGAATATATTGGAGTGATGGAGCATGGCTAAAAAAGCCCGTAAATATCGTTATGTTTATTGTGTTTGCATTTCTCACGTTGATGATGAGACATAATGCACCGTTGTTAGTTTTTCCGATTTTTATTATTTTGTTTATATTTTTAAAGTCCTGCCGGAAAATAGTATTTGCATCGTTTGCGAGTTTAGTTGTGTTGATGCTAATCGTAAAATTAGTTATTTTTCCCGCTTTCAATGTAGCCAAACCAATACACAGACATATTGAAGCATTAGGATTGCCTATGACAATTTTATGTAATGTTTATGTATTCGACAAAGACGATTTAAGTACTGAGGCTCAAGAGTTTATGAGTACAATTTCTGACGAGGAATCTTTCCATAAATTTAATGTAACAGGCAATTTTAATGCGTTTAAATGGAGTGGCACCTGCGACAAAGATGCCATTGACACCAACAGTATCAGTTGTGTTGTGGGCTACGCTTTGGAAGCTCTCAATAAAAGTCCTCAGGCTGCTTGGGACGCTGCGTTAAAATTAACCGCTTTAGTTTGGCAAATAAACAACAATAATAATTATTGGTTAATTCATGATGGCATTACTTTTAACTATATAGGTATTAGTCGCAAGGGATACAAGCATTTTTTACCGGGCTGTAAACACACAATAGGGGTTTTGTCTAATATTATTTTCCCGATGAATGTATTTAACACAATAGGCATAATCAATTTGTTACTGCTAATGATAGCCACAGCCAAAGTCGGTAAGGCGGGGCTTGGACGAGTTTTTATTATTTTTGCTCCTCTATGCTATAATTTTGGCACAATGTTATTACTGTCGGGACCTGATTTTAGGTTTTTTCACTATAATTTTGTTATTATTATTCCTATTGCTTACATCATTCTAACTGATAAAAAAGAGGGGAACGACAAAGAAATATCGCTACAACAATGTGGTTCACCCAATGACAGCTTTTCAGACAATTGATAATATTCCGGCGGGCAGACCTAATAAAAGTAATATTTGGAACGTGGATACAGAAAAAGAATATCATAAGAAAAATAGATATAATCCGGCACCCGGCACAAAAATCACAATTCGGTAATAACAAAAATATCGTGTCGGTCGTATTCCGCCCAATATTTTATAGCAAGTTTTTCGATGTAAAGCCAATATTTATCCGTCAGCAAACCGTGAGTTTTTATTCCTGTTTTAATTGCGTTTTGCATCTGTTCGGCAATTTCTTTTTTCAGCGAGATGTGAACCTTTTTGCCGTTAAATTCAAAAATAGCAGACGGAATTTTTGAGATGCTGTCCGACACCGCAATCAAGCCCTGCCCGACGGTAGCGCCGGTGCTTATCTGAACGCCGTCGTTGAAGCAACTCAACGGCGGTTTGTGTCCGACAAAAGTCGTTACAAACATATTGTTTACGCCAACGTTGAAATATTCCATTGCACGAACTCCCATTTTGGCGCCCATAATTGAATAAATGCCTGAATGCCCGTGAACTTCGTTGGTCATTGCAACGGCTTTCCACTCTATCAGTCCATATTTTTCTACGGTAGAACTCAGAATTTTGGCATAATCGGGCAAATAAAGCGTTGTGTCGGTCGGAAAACTTATAAAAACACGGTTGTTTGCCTGCGTTGCCGAAAGCAACAAATCGCCTATTGTTTGATATAAAAAAATATCAGGAATTGATTTGTCAAAATATATAAAATTAGTATTTTCTTGTTGTTTTTTGCTAAAAAATAAAGGCATAGTTAGATACATCGACACGAAATCGTCAAAAAATTTCAGATGCTTTTCCATTATTTTTTTCTCAACTATTTTTTGGCTGTGAACATCTATAATTTGCTTTGAATAAATAGAATTATATTTCTTTAATTCACTTATATACAGCATATTAACAGGCTTATCGCTTATGGCTACAATTTCCAACAAAATTCCGCTGTTTTTTATAAACTCGTAACTTTCGGGACTAGCTTTATAATTAAATCCTTTCTTAATTTCGTGATTGTTGTACCAAATTATTCGGTCGATTTTTTCGGCTATCTGCGGATTTTTTCTAATCCAATCGGCGTAAGTTTTTAACGAACCTAAGGCAATCAAGGTGATTTTAGACTTATAATTTTTTGTGATATTTTCGAGCAAATAATCTGATTTTATAGCATTTTTTGCATCGGATTGAAATTGACTATTCCAATTTACATTTTTCGCAAAATCGTACCAAGCCGGAAGCTCAAAATCTGTTTGCGAACTAAGTCCAACCGGAATGCCCTCGCAATAAAACGCTGACATCAAAGAAGTTACCTTGCCATAAACCTCTTGTGGCAACAACGAACCCTGCGAACAGGTTATGCCCAAAACACGTACATCGTTGTTAGCCAGCAATATAGTGATAGCACGCATATCGTCAATGGCTCCGTCGGTGTCAATTATTACGTGATATTTGGGTTTGCCCGAATGTGCAAAAATATTTAATGATAACACTAAAAAAAGTATTGTAAATATATGTTTTTTATTCATTTTTCTTATATTAAAATATAATTAGTTGTTTTCAAAAAAAATTGCTTGTAGATACCACCACAAGATAGCGTTTTAACCAATCGCATAGCGATGAAATATTCGTAGGCACGGAGGTAAAACCGTTTTACAGAAAAACATCAAATCCGAATATTTTTGAAGTAAAACCTCAGTGCAACTTCGTGAACAAACTTGGAGCAACTTTGTGGTAAAAATATACTTAACCCACTAATTATCAGAAAGTTATTTCACGAAGTTTCACAAAGATTTTTTTTGTAAAAGCTATTTACAAATCAATACAAGACTCCGGCATCCATTCTCAAATCAACTATCCCTACAACGAAAAATTAAGTCCTGCCGAGTAATTTATGCCGGGCATCGGGTAGCCGTAGTTTATTTCGTAGGTTTGATTTAACAGATTATTTCCGGCAACAAAAACCGTAACATATTTGAAAACATTTGCACTAACTCTAAGATTTAAAAGCGTATAACTTGTTGTTTTTTCGGGTTTCAAAGACGTGTACAGATTGTTAATTTGCTGCACCGAAAAGTTTGCCGTGATTATTTTGTAAGTATAATTTGCACTAAAATTCAGCTGATGTTCGGGGGCTGCCACAAGTGCTTTGCTCAGATTGAGATAAGTGTAATTCAGATGCAAAAATAAATTTTTGTGAGTTCTGTAATTTGCCGAAAATTCGACACCTTTGTTTGTGAACTTGCCCACATTTTCGCGCTTAACCTTTGGAAATTTCCCCGTAACTTGAATCATATTTTTGGCTTCTGCCATAAAAACAGTGAGTTCGGTGTTCAAGCGTCCGGCAAAAAACTTCTGCAACCAGCCTATTTCGTAGTTCCACAAGCGTTCGGGTTTCAGATTTTCGTTTGGTGCAAACAAAAACATTTCCATTATAGTCGGGTTACGATAACCTTTTGATACAGAAGCTTTTATTGCAGTTTTGGAACACGGCAAAAAGTTTATTCCGCCCATCGGGACAAGTTCCGTTCCGCTCATCGAATTATTTTCAACCCGCAAACCGGCACTTAGCGATAATTTTTTGAAAAAATCTTGCTGTACGTAGGCGTATCCGGCAAATTCATTAACTAAAATCAAGCTGTCGGCACTTTTGCCTTTGTTGCCTTTTCCGCCAAAAAGTTTGGTTTCTACGCCGGCAGTAATTTTATTGCCCTCAAAAAGCGAAAGCGTTTGATAAAACATCGCTCCGCTGTTGTTGTCGGTAGAATGCCAACCGTTCGACAAATCGTGTTCTCCAAAATTGTGATAAATTTTTAGCGCACCTTGCACCTTTTGGTAATTGTTTTCTAATGATAATGCCGTTTTGCCTCGCAAAATATCAATATTGAAAGGTTGAGGTTTTTCCGAATAAATTGAACCATTGTCGTTTGCGTTGAATTTGGCAAAATTAAAATCGCCGGTCAGCTTGTAATTTTCGTTTATTTGGTAGCCGATTTTTGTGTATCCGTTTGTGATTTCAAAATTTGTATTCGGTCGAGTGCCGTCGGTGCGGTCGTGATTTACGGCTGCAAACACACTGATTTTGTTGTGTTTATAACCAACAGTTCCGTTATATTTTTGAGTGTTGTACGAGCCGTAAGCCGCTCCCACATTTGCCGAAAGCCCCTCTTGTGTTTGCTGTTTTGTGATGATGTTTATCACGCCGGACATTGCATTTGAGCCGTAAAGAATAGATGCCGGACCTCGTAGAATTTCCACTTTTTCGACGTCCGAAGCCACGTAAGCGTCCGGCAATGGATGTCCGAAAATGCCCTGATATTGCGGGTGTCCGTCAATTAGAACAAGTGTTTGGTTGTTGGGCGAACCGCTTATGCCTCTGATAGATACAGCGCCCGAACCGCCTTTTGCAACACCAAATCCGAGAATATTACGCTCTGTTACGAACACGCCGGGCGACATAGCGCTCACGACCGGCAAAATATTCATTTCGCCCGAATTTTCTATGCTTTTTCTCGAAATTTGCGAAACCGAAACGGGTACCAATCTGCGTGAAATTTCTATTTTTGAACCGGTAACAACAACTTCTTCGATGTCAAGTGTGTCGTTTTGTGCTTTGAGGTTCAAGGTGTTAGCTAATAGAACCGCCAACAAACTAAGAATAAGTGTTTTTTTCATAAATATAGTTTTAAATAACTGAAAATCAGTGATATATGTACTGCATTTTAATTTGATATTTTACAAAAAAGATATTACGGCAAAAGTAGAAAAAGGAATTTAATAATCAATTTTTTTAACAAATAATTTAAGGTTTTGTAATTTACTGTAAATAAGGTGTTTATAGAGATATAAGTTTTGATTATTAAGCGTTTTATAAAAAATTAACAAATAAAATATCGTTATTTATGTAATTTTGCGACATCAATAAGAGGGAAATCTGAAAACCTAAAAAAGAGTAGGAAATATAAAATTATTATTATGAAAAATTTCAAATTATTGTTTGCTGTTGGTTTTCTGGCTGTAACTTTGGCGCTTGGTGCGTGCAAAAAATACGAAGAGGGGCCGGCAGTGAGTTTGCGTACCAAAAAAGCACGTGTTACAGGTAGTTGGGTTGTTGCTAAATTTATAAAAAATGGCGAAAATATACCCGACCTAAAAACAGCCGGTTATGTTGATTTTATTATGTCGTTTTACCGCGACAAAACCGGAAAATTTACCTACGGAAAGTTTGTGGATAATTTTGAATGGGATTTTACAGACAAAAAAAATGCTATAAAAATAAGGGCAATACGCAAAAAAAAATGGACTGAATATACTATTTTGAAACTCCAAAATAACGAAATGTGGCTGAGGTTTGAAAAGGAAGGCCAAACAAGAGAATTACATTATGTAAAAATTTAAAGCGTGCTGGAGGTTGGCTGTTGGGTGTTGGGTGTTGGGTTTTGGATGTTAGGTTTTGGGTGTTGGGTTTTGGGTGTCAGGTGTTAGGTTTTGGGGGTCAGGTGTTGGGTTTTGGGTTTTGGGTTTTGGGTGTCAGGTCTTAGGTTTTGGGGCCGGGAACAGCTACAATACTCATTATCCGTAAATTAAGCAAAAAAATTACAGCCCAGTAAAGTATTGATTATCTAATTATTATAAAAAAACGATATTTGCAATAACTCTTTTTCGTTAAATTGTGAATGGAGAATAATAAGCTAAACCTCTAATAATCAGACGGTTATGTTAATGTTTTTTTTCTTTTTAAGGCTTTGATTATCAATATTATTATAAAAATATAATGAATAATTAGCAGGATAATTATTGTAGAAAAACTCCCCTCCAACACCTAACACCCAATACCCAAAACCTAACACCCAAAACCCAACACCCAACACCCAGCTCACAAAAACAACCTACTCAACTTTTGTTACTTTGAGCATATTAGTTTTGTGAGTAACTTTCATAGGCATGCTTGCCACGTGAATAACGTAATCGCCTTTTTTGATTTTGCCATTTTCTTTCAAAACATCTATCGACATTTGTATCGCAGCGTTGATGTCTTCAAATTCTTCAAAGTAAAAACTTTTGACGCCCCACAACAACGAAAGTACGCTACGCAACGCTTTGTGTCGTGTAAAAGCGTAAATATCAGCTTTTGGACGATAGCCTGAAATTGTAAAAGCAGTTTTTCCGTGTTCGGTAAACGTAATAATTGCCTTGGCGTTTATTTTTTCGGCCATTCGCGACGCACTATAACAAATCGAATCGCGTATAAACCGCACACTTTCGGGCGACGGCGACGTTCCTCGATTATATTTATAGTTCAGATGTTCTGTGTCTTGAATAATTTGGTGCATATTTTTTATTGTCAAAACCGGATATTTTCCAACAGATGTTTCACCGCTAAGCATCAGAGTATCAGCTCCATCAAGCACCGCATTTGCCACGTCGTTGGCTTCGGCACGCGTTGGTCTGAAATTATTTATCATACTCTCCATCATTTGAGTTGCGATAATCACAGGTTTTGACATATTTATACATTTTTCAACAATTATTTTTTGGAGCAATGGCACTTGCGAAAATTCCATTTCGACCCCCAAATCGCCTCTGGCAACCATTATTGCGTCGGCTTCAAAAATAATTTCGTCGATATTGTCTATAGCTTGTGGTTTTTCGATTTTTGCAATAACATTTACGTTTTTCTTTTTACGTTTTATGAGTTGTTTTAGCTCTATAACGTCGCTAACTTGGCGCACAAAAGACAAGGCAATCCAATCGACATCATTTTTGAGAGCAAAAAGCGCATCGTCGATATCTTTGTCGGTCATACTTGGCAACGAAAGTTTTGTTTTGGGCAAATTTACGCCTTTGCGCGACGACACGTAGCCGCCGTAAATCACTTTCGCTTTTACGTTGTTTATTTTGTTCGTTTCTATTACTTCCAGTTTGATATTTCCGTCGTCTATCAAAATATCTTCGCCAACTTCAATATCGATAGCAAATTCGTCATAATCTACAAAAAATTTCTTTTCGTCGGCGTGTGTTTCGTCTGTTACAAATTCGACTATTTCGTCGGGTTCTATTAAAATTTTGTCGTTTTTTATCTTCCCGATACGAATTTTTGGACCTTGCAAATCCGCCAAAATAGCCACGTGCGTACCCAGTTCATCGTTCAATTCTCTGATTGTTTTTATGGTTTGCTTGTGAGTATCGTGGTTGGCGTGCGAAAAATTCAATCTACAAACATCAACTCCTGCTTGTATCATTTTTTTTAAAACTTCTTTGTCGCGAGTTACCGGTCCGATAGTCGAAATAATCTTTGTTCTTGAGTCTGTTCTCATTTTATTTTATTTAATTTTAATTTCTCGACTGCAAAATTAAAATAATTTGTTGGCTTTGTCGTAAATTGTATGTTAATTAATTATTATGTTTTTGTTTATTTTATTTAATTTGGAGGCTATTGGTGCTTGGTTTGTTTCTGTAATTTACTGTTAATCAGCAGATTAGATGTTTGCGCTGTGGCGTTTATGGTGTTTTTTTAGACACATTATTATTAATATAGAAATTTGAGTGTTTTTTTGGGGATTATTATTGAAACCCAATAGTTCTTTATTTTTTTATAATAAATTGATAATCAATCCTTTATCTGTCTGTAAGAGTCTCTGTGTAACTAATTGATAATCAGTATTATATATTTAGTTTTTATTTTAAAATTTTTAATTAAACAAAGTGTTGTGCAACAATATAATTGATATTATTTTGCTTTTTTTTATATTTGTTGCCAAAATAAAAAGTAACTCCAAAAACAAGAATAACGAATTAATAAGTTTTGTTAGCGCAAATAAAAAAAAATGGAATCTTCTAAAAATTAAACAATTATGAAAAAAATAACTAAGCTTGTTTTTATTGCGATGCTATTAAGTTTTTCAACGCAAGTGGTTTATAGTCAGAACGATAAAGCCGAACAGGTTGTGGAATCTTTGATTGAAGAAATTGCCACAAATTCTGACCAAGAACAAGATTATTCTACGATATACGAAGATTTACACTATTTTATAGAAAATCCGCTGAACCTCAACGAAGCAACCGTAGAACAATTAAATCGTTTACACTTTTTGGACAATTTGCAAACCGAAGAAATAATAAAATATCGCAAAAGACACGGAAATTTTAAGACAATATATGAGTTGCAATTATTAGAAAGTTTTGACCGCGAAAGTATTAAAAAATTATTACCTTTCGTGGCCGTAAAAACTATCAAAACGGACAATTCGTTGAATTTGAACAAAGTTTTCAAATACGGACGAAACCAGATTTTTACGCGCACACAATTTTATTTGCAACCCATAAAAGGTTACAATATACCCGACAGCGTTATTGAGAAAAATCCCGATAAATCGCGATATTTGGGCAATTCGATGAAATATTATGTAAAATATAAATTTCAATATCGCGACCGAGTGCAGTGGGGGATAACCGCCGAAAAAGATGCCGGCGAGCAGTTTTTTACCGGTGCGCAAAAATACGGTTTTGATTTTTATTCGGCTCATATTCAGCTAAATAACATCTCAAAATTCAAAACTATCGTCATTGGCGACTATCAAGCGCAATTTGGGCAAGGGCTGGCATTGTGGACCGGAATGACAATGGGAAAATCGTCTTATGTGCTGAATATCAAGAAGAAAGCACGCGGTTTGCGCAAATATTCATCAACCGACGAAAACCTTTTTATGCGAGGCGTTGGAACGACTTTGCAATTTGGCGATTTTCGAGTTAGTGCTTTTGGTTCGTACCACAAAATCGACGGAAATATTTCGCTCAAAGATTCGCTAAATCCTAATAACATAATCGAAATAAGCTCGTTTCAGATAACCGGTTTTCACCGAACTCCAAACGAAATAGCCGACCGAAAATCTATCGGACAAACTATTTTTGGCGGAAATATAAGTTATGCCGGCAAATGGTTCAAAACCGGATTGACTTACGTAAATTACTCATTTTCAGCCGAATTGAACAAAACAATAAAACCATATCAACTTTACGAATTTCAAGGAACTCACAATTCTAATTTGGGGTGGAATTACGAATTTCAGTACAAAAAATTTCAAATTTTTGGCGAAACGGCAGTCAGCCAAAACAAAGGTTTGGCAACCATCAACGGGATTATTGTGCCGCTTGCTCATCAAGTTTCGCTCGTTGGGTTGTATCGCAATTATTCGCCAAAATATCAGGCATATTTTAGCGGAGCATTTGGCGAAGGGGGCAACAATTTCAACGAAAAAGGGCTGTATATGGGCTTGGTGGTTTATCCGTATCGCAATTTCAAAATTTCGACCTACTTCGACACCTACACGTTCCCCTGGTTGCGCTATCGGCTCAATGAGCCACTCGCCAACGGCGTAGATTATTTGGCGCAAATAGACTACAATCCGAGCCGAAATGTTTCGATGTATTTCAAATACAAACGCGAACTAAAACCCGAAAATACAAGTTTAAATAATTTCATCAAATACCCTATCGTAAACGACAGATGGTCAGCGCGATACCATATTTCATTTCAGATAAATAAAAATTTAACTTTGAAAAACAGAATTGAGATAACCGGATTTGAAAAAGAAACCGAAAAACTAAACGGATTTTTGGCGTATCAGGATATAAAATACGTAGCTCACAAAATTCCGCTGACGCTAAATTTCAGATATGCTGTTTTTGACGCCCCTTACGACGCCCGAATTTACGCCTACGAAAACGACGTTTTGTATGCTTTTTCGGTGCCGGGTTATTTTTTCAAAGGGTTTAGAATTTACTTGGTGGCAAAATATGACATAACCCCAAAATTGACCGCTTGGGCAAAATATTCGCAATTTTCGTACACCAACAAAGACGTTTTGAGCAAGGGGAGTTTGAACGAAGTTAATGGAAATACAAAATCGGAAATTAAATTGCAACTGCGATATAAATTTTAAAATAATAAAGACATTATTAGTCTGATAATCAATAATTTATCCGAAAAAAATATGGGCTTAAATTTATTTTTAGAAAAAGAAATAATAAAATCACTTGGTTTGGAACCAACAAGTCAGCAAAAAAGTTTAATTGAAGGTTTGTCAAATTTTATATTAAACAATGAAAAAAGTAATATTTTTTTATTAAAAGGCTATGCCGGAACGGGCAAAACGACAATTATTTCGGCGCTTGTAAAAACATTAACAAAAAATAAAATAGATACCATTTTGCTTGCTCCAACGGGCAGAGCCGCAAAGGTTTTCGCAAATACCGCCAACAAACCGGCTTACACTATTCACAAAAAGATTTTTAGAATAAAATCGTCAAAAAATATTTTTTCGCAATTCGTAATAGATTTCAATCGACACAAAAACGCAGTTTTTATTGTGGACGAGGCGTCGATGATTTCAAATTCGATAAATCAAAGAATAAATTTCGGGAGCGGAAATTTGTTGAGCGACCTGCTAAATTACGTTTTTGCCGGCACTAATTGCAAAATTATTTTTTCGGGCGACACGGCACAATTACCGCCGGTTGGCATTGATATTTCGCCGGCTTTGGACAAGGATTTTCTCGAAATGAACGGCTATCGAGTGCAAGAATTTGAACTCACGCAGGTTGTCAGACAATCTCTAAAATCCGGAATTTTGTACAACGCAACTCGCCTTAGAAAAATGATTACCGAAAAAACAACCGGCATTTTTCCAAAGTTTAAACTATCTGATTTTGAGGATATTAAGCGGGTTTCGGGTACGGAGTTGATTGAGGAAATTTCGGACGCACACAATCGGGTTGGGGTTGAAAATACGATGATTGTTACTCGTTCAAACAAGCGGGCAAATAAGTTCAATTTCGGTATCCGACAGGCAATTATGTACAAGGAAGACCGAATTACGAACGACGATTTGATTATGATTGTAAAAAATAATTATTTTTGGAAAGATGACGCCAAACGCCTTGATTTTATTGCTAATGGAGACATTGTGCAGATTTCGCGTTTGCGACATTTTGAGCAAATTTATGATTATAATTTTGTTGATGCCGAAATTTATATGCCCGACTACGACACGTATTTGGACGTGAAATTGATGCTCGATGTGCTTGATATTGAGGCGCCTGCACTTTCGTACGAAAGTTACAAAGATTTTTATCAAAAGGTTGCAGAAACTTATGCCGACGAAAAAACTGCCGCCGCAAGATTGGAAAAAACTATGAACGACGAATATTTGAATGCTTTACAAATAAAATTTGCCTACGCCGTTACGTGCCACAAAGCGCAAGGCGGACAATGGGACACGGTTTTTATCGATCAGGCTTTTGTAAATCAAGATATGGTGGACATAAATTATCTAAGGTGGCTGTACACGGCACTTACAAGAGCTACGCAGAAGGTTTATCTTGTCAATTTTAAAGATGATTTTTTTGAATAATCGTCAAAATCTTTTTATGGCAAGACTATTTTTTAATATTTTTTTATAATATTCGTTAAAGAAATCATATAAAGAATTAGCAGCCAACAGTCTTTTGTTGCTATCTTGATGCAACGTGATGATTTGTCCCGAGATGCCATTTACGTCGGGGTCGAAATCGAGGCAAAAGTGATTACCGGCGCCGTCGTGAGTTATGGGTAACCACTTCGGATTCCACCAATTGGCTTTTATGCCGGTTTCGGCAACAGCTTTTAGTGGGGTTTTATTTTTGCAAAACAGCCCCTTGTCTGACATTTTTTTCCAAATTTTCCATTCCGAAAAAATTCCTTGCAAAGACAACAATTCGTGTCCGTAAACAAAATAATCAGACATTTCCGCTTGACCGTTGGCAATGGTGTAAAAGTCTATTATTTCTTCGGAAAATTCGACGTTTAGTTTTTTCTGAATGTCGTCAATTTCGTGCGAACCTGCCGGATGATTTAACACTTCTTCCAAGTCGATATTGTATTGCAGAAGGGCGTCGTAAATGTTGTCAAATAGTTCTGTCATTGCTTGTTGCTATTATATTTTGTTCTAAAATTCTACGACAAATATAAAATTTCATTCCGAATTATTTTACTTTTTTTTCTGTTTTTTTTCAAAAAAAATAACAAAATTTTAAAAATATCTTTCCCAAAATACTAATCTTCAGGGCTTTTTCAAAAAAAATTAAACCTAAAATCCGAAAGTATAAAAAGATTGAATTCAGTATGATTGAAATCGTTACCGGCGTAGAAGATGACAACTATGTGGTAATAACAATATCCAAT
>PDWI01007633.1_pt1 | contig 12998 bp, 10 predicted proteins | sample 1430891 | NCBI WGS metagenome assembly PDWI01 (sample SAMN01162508, study PRJNA174530) | Oral metagenome, whole genome shotgun sequencing project. | biome: Marine environment; feature: Marine mammal; material: Swab sample of the gingival sulcus; isolation source: swab sample of gingival sulcus... | reverse complement strand
GCATTTGGATTCTACGGCAATGCTTGTTATTTTGCCTTGGCAAGATTGGTTGGCAATAGATGAAAATTTACGATTGAAAGATGAAAATGCAGAACGAATCAACGTTCCAGCCAATCCACGAAATTTTTGGTGTTATAGAATGCACTTAACACTGGAACAGCTATTAAAAGAAAAAGCACTCAATAAAAAGATAAAAACAATGATAGAGGGCAGTGGAAGGTAAATAAAAGGGGGAAGTTTTAGATAAATAATAAACAAATTGAATGTAAACGAAATTATGAAAAACCAAAGATATGACCTTCGTGGAGTTTCAGCATCAAAAGAAGATGTGCACAATGCAATAAAAAACATTGACAAAGGACTTTATCCAAAAGCTTTCTGTAAGATTATCCCCGATTATTTAGGAAATGACCCTGAATATTGCAATATTATGCACGCCGATGGAGCGGGTACAAAATCTTCGTTGGCATATATGTATTGGAAAGAAACAGGTGATTTGTCCGTTTGGAAAGGGATAGCACAAGATGCGTTGATAATGAATATTGATGATTTGATTTGTGTGGGAGCAACAAGTAATATTTTACTTTCTTCGACGATAGGACGGAATAAAAACCTTATTCCCGGTGAAGTGATTTCTGCGATTATTAATGGAACTGATGAGTTGGTAAAAGAGTTGGAAAAATGGGGTGTTGAGATTTATCAAACAGGTGGAGAAACGGCTGATGTGGGAGATTTGGTGCGTACAATTATCGTTGATAGTACTGTAACAGCTCGTATTAAACGTACTGATGTTATTGATAATGCTAATATTCAAGCAGGAGATGTGATTGTTGGTTTGTCGTCGAGTGGCAAAGCAATTTACGAAAAAGAATACAACGGTGGAATGGGAAGCAATGGATTAACTTCTGCACGACACGATGTATTTCATCAATATTTGGCGGAAAAATATCCTGAAAGTTACGATTCGCAAATTCCGTCCGAATTGGTTTATTCAGGTTCAAAACAGTTGAACGATGAGGTAGAAGGTGTTGAGGTTAATGCAGGAAAATTGGTGTTGTCTCCAACACTCACTTACGCACCGATTGTAAAAAAAATGTTAGAAACATTGCGTCCTCACATACACGGAATGGTACACTGTTCTGGTGGTGCTCAAACGAAAATTTTACATTTTATCGATAACTTAAAAGTGGTAAAAAACAATCTTTTTTCTACCCCTCCACTTTTTAAGCTGATTCAAGAAGAATCGAAAACAGATTGGAAAGAGATGTACAAAGTCTTTAATATGGGACATCGTTTAGAAGTTTATCTGCCAAAAGAACACGCACAAGAAGTAATTGAAATCTCTCAATCTTTTGGAGTTGATGCACAGATTGTAGGCTATTGCAAGGCTTCCGAAAAGAAAGAATTGGTTATTGAAAGCGAATACGGACGATTTGAGTATTCATAATATGAGTTAGTGTTAATAATGATTATTAAATAGAATTTTGAAATTTAATGATTTAGATATAAATAATTGGAAAGAAACAGATATTAATACAGACAGTTTATGGGTTATTTCTGAAAGAAATAAAACGGGCAAACATTCCAATAAATATCATGGTAATTTTATTCCACAAATTCCGTATCAACTTATAAAACGATATACGAAACAAAATGATATTGTTTTAGATTTGTTTATGGGTAGTGGCACGACACTTTTTGAGTGTGAAAATCTAAATCGTAGGTTCATAGGGTTTGATATAAATGATGATATTATTGATTTTGTCAAAAATAAAATGCTTAATTCTGACCAAACAAAATTTGATATTCAAAACTGTGATGTTACTAATTCAGAAAAATTTACTGTAAAAATTCAACAATCGCTGAATAAATTTCAAGATAAAAAAGTACAATTTTTGATAATGCACCCTCCTTATTTGGACATTGTGAAATTTACTAATAAGGAAGAAGATTTATCACAAATTTCTGATTTAACAACTTTTGTAAAACAATTTCAAAAAGTTGTAGCAAACGGATTAGAATATTTAGAAAAAAATCGTTATTTTGCAGTGGTTATAGGTGATGTTTATAAAAATAGTGAGGTAAAACCACTATCATTTTATATCATGGATATGATTAAACGAAAGTTTCAAGTTAAATTAAAAGGATTTATCGTTAAAAATATTGAGGGAAACAGAGGTAAGTTAGGACAAGGTGGTATTTGGAAATACAGAGCCTTAAAAAGTGATTATTTTATTTTTAAGCACGAATATATTTTAGTTTTTAAAAAAGAGTTTTGATATGGATTTGAAGAATAATTTCTCAACAGATACAGCCAAGAAAATTTTTGGAAACAAAGAGAATGCGACAACTTTTTTGTTAGCATTACAGAGTAAAAAAGATTTTAAATTACCTTTTAGAATGATTACAAGAGGTCAAAATAAAGGACAAAAAGTTTTAGATTTAACTACCCAAGAATTATGGACTTCCATTGTTAAAAATTGGGATTTTGAAATTGGCGAGAAAATAATTAGAGAACTATTTATACAATCAGAAAAGTACCAAAGTGGTAAAAAATCTTATGAGGTAATGCAAATTCTACTTGAAGAATGGCAAAAATTACAATTAGGAGAAATTTCATGGCCTTTTTCGCAAGGCGATTTCGATGGATTTGTACAAAGAATTAATTCAGAACACAATACAGGTTTTGAAAAAGATGAAAAAGTAAAGACTGCCTCTGTAAAATATAGAAGAATTAAAGAAATCAATACAGTAAGAAATGATTTTATTGAAACTTTAATTTTTGAGAAAAATATAAATATTCTTCCTACATTAAATCATAGAAGAGGTGTAGATTTTTTTATTAATGGAATTTCTTTTGACCAAAAAGTTGCCAAAAGTCCAACAAATCAATTTAAAAGAAAATATGGTGAAGGTTGGAAAAAAGAGGCTATTAGCAATCCTGAAAAAGTTGCAGAATATCTATATAAATATCAAGATGAAGGTCGTTTTGGTGCTGATAGTAGATTATTAGTCGTTTATTTAGATGAAGATGTTTCTATTGATAAAATTGCAGAAACAATTGAAAATACAGATTTAGAAAATCCATTAGAAATTACTTTTGAATACAATCATAAAACACAAGGAACTAAAACTTATAAAGTAAATTGTTTCATAATTTTATTATATAACAAATGAACTACATAGGCTCAAAACACAAATTGTCTGATTTTATAAAATCAACGGTTTATTCGGTGGTTGGCAATGATTTATCCGATAAAATTTTCTGTGATTTATTTGCAGGAACGGGAATAGTTGGGCGAAATTTTAAAAAAGAAGTGCGACAAGTGATTTCTAACGATTTTGAATATTACAGTTTTGTATTAAATAAAAACTATATAGAAAATCATTTAGAAATACAAAATAAAGAAGAATTAATTCAAGAATTAAATGATTTTCCATTGATTGAAAGCGGTTTTATTTATCAAAACTATTGTTTAGGTAGTGGTAGTGAGCGACAATATTTTTCCGATGAAAATGGTAAAAAAATAGATACTATTAGAATAAAAATTCAAAAATGGAAACAAAATAATAAAATAAATGATAGTCAATATTATTTTTTATTAGCAAGTTTGTTAGAAAGTGCTGATAAAGTTGCAAATACAGCGTCGGTTTATGGTGCTTTTCTGAAACATTTGAAAAAATCGGCTCAAAAAGAATTCGTTTTAGAAAGTGCAGATTTTGAAATTAATGATAATGAACATCTAGTTTTTAATCAGGATAGTAATGAGTTGATACAACATATTCAAGGAGATATTTTATATTTAGACCCTCCTTATAATACACGACAGTATGGCTCTAACTATCATATGCTTAATACAATAGCAAAATACGAGCAATTTGAACCAAAGGGAAAAACAGGTTTGCCCAAATATCAAAAATCAAAATATTGTAGTAAAAATTTCGTATTACAAGAGTTTGAAAACTTAATTAAAAATGCTGATTTTGAATATATCTTTTTAAGTTATAATAACGAAGGCTTAATGTCGATTGCTGATGTACAAAACATAATGACCAAATATGGAAATTATCATTTAGAAAAAATAGATTATCAACGATTTAAAGCAGATAAAACAGAAAATAGAAACCATAAAGCAACTACGACAGAAGAATATTTGCATATCTTGATAAAATAAATAATGTATATTATTTATTATAAATCTTTTAGAAGAACTGTACCTATTGCTTCAGATTTTTTATTGTAGATAAGTTCTAATTTTTGATTGAACTCTTCAATCTCTTCGTTTCGTGAGTCCAAAAAGAGTTCAGAACCAAAGTTTTCGAGCTTTTCATAAATCATATTAAGTGTTATTTGATTGATGTCTATTGCAGGAAGATAGCCTATGTTTTCTTTTTCATCTTTTGTTGAAACGATTAATCCGGATTCTTTTAATTCTTCAACAATTTGGTTAACCAATCTGATAGGCATTTTATACTTTTCAATAATAATATCGGTTGTAGTAGGTTTTTTTCCACTCTTAAAATGCTGAATAATAATGTAGGTAATAAACAGTGTTAGTTTTTCCTTGTATCTTTGGCTTATATTGTTGGTTTCTTTTATAAAATCATAATGTTTAAGGTTTTGTAGATTGTATGATACTTCGGCACCAATAAGAAAAATGAGTGATGATATTTTCAGCCAAATAAGTAACAATGGAATGGCTGCAAATCCACCATAAATAGCATTGTAGCGTGTTAAGTTAATTTGTCCATTGATATATAACGATTGAAATAATTGAAAAAGAGTACCGGCTACTAAACCTGCAATTAATCCATTGTTTAATTTTACTTTTGTGTTGGGTATAATAATGTAAATCAGTGTGAAAAATAGCCAAGTCATCAAGTAGGGGACAAGGGCAATAAAAAATTTAGTTAAAGGAGAAAATATTTCAAAAATAAACGTTTTGGAGAATATTGTGTGAAAATAGATAGAACTTGCACTGACAATTGTAATAAGAAAAGGAAAAAAGACTAGGCCGGTAAAATAGGTGGAAAATTGTTTAATTAATGACCTTGACTTTTTAACTTGCCAAATTTTATTCATTGATTTTTCAATTCTTATAAATAAGTTCATAACAGAAACAATCAGTATGATGATACCAATTCCAATGAAAAATCCATTTCTCATTGTTTCTAAATATTTCTCCACAAAATCCATAATTAGGGGTACCAAATTAGCCTGAGCAATAAATGTTTCTTCTAAAAATGTATTGATAAAATTCTCAATACCAAATCCTTTTGATATCGCTATAAAAAGGGCAAAAATAGGTACGATGGCAATTGCAATAGAGTAGGCTAATCCTGCTGAAATAACACCTAATCTATTGCTTCCATAACCTTTTACCGATAAAATGATAATTTTTATAATATTTATTAAAAATCGTTTTGACTTTGAAAATTCATTATAAGTTATTCGCCAAATCTCATTGGATAAGAAATTTGGTGTTTTTTTTATATATTCTATTAATTTACTCATTTTTCTCTTCTCTTATCATTTCTTTCTATAGTGCAAATATAGATATATTTTGTTAAAATAATACTTTATAAAATTACATAAAAAAAATAACAACCCAATATATATTCCTATATGTTAGGTTGTTAAAGCTGATTCTCAATAAGTTTTCTACATTTCTTAAGGCTTAATGTAGATTGTGTGTTTTTATTTTGATATTAAATCAGTTTAGTTAATAAAAAAAGATTGGCTTAATTATTCATTGCAAATGTACACTAATTGTTAGAATTTGAAGAAAAATAAGATATGTTATAAAACATAGGTTTATTTATGTTTTAACATTTTTTTGTTAATTTTCTAATATGGGTGGTCTGAGTATTCTTTGTTTAGTTTTTATTAACTTATTTTTGCAGTCCTTTTAATATGCTATATGAACGGCTAATTCCAATCTCTCCGGCTTTACTGAAACAATTTTGTGCTTCTTTTGATTTTTCTCTTTTTATATATGTAAAACCGAGATTAAAATAGGCTTCTGCAAAATCCTCATCAATAGAGATTGCTTTTTTATAGTTTTTTATAGCGATTTCGTATTTTCCTTGTTTATACATTGTGTTGGCTAAATTGAAATAAGCAAAAGAAAAATCGGGGGTTATCTCTATTACTTTATTTAAGTCTTTGACAATACTCTGATAGGTTTCTTGTGCCTGTTTCGTTTGGTTGTTTTCCAACATTAAATCCAGAATGTATGCTCGTATGAAATATGCAATAGTGTAATTAGGATTTAATAAAATAGCACTGTTTAGGTCTTCAATTGAACTCTGGTAATCTTTTACCAAACTATAATTCAAAGCTCTTTCTATATAGAGATTGATTTTGTTTTTTTCTTTTATTTTGTTGGTTATGTTTTTTATGATATCAAAATGAAATTGGATTAATTCCGGTGTTAAAGTTGTTTTTTTATTTGTTATAGAAATATTTTGTCCAATATTCTCAGAGTGATTTAATTTTGCGATAATGGGGTGATAAGTGTTTGTTCTATTAGTAAATTCACTTTTTTTATAATAACTAATTTCAAAATTATTTTCCAGTTCTAATCTTGCTTTTTTATTCTGTATTTTACCTCTAACTCCATCATTATTGTATTCATTCTCTTCTTCTGTTATATTCTCAATTGAAGTTGTTAGCTTTTTTAAGAGTTTGTTTTCTTTAGGTAATAATTCACTTAAATCAGTATGTATGTTCTTTTTAGCAAAAAGTTCTTTTTTCTTTTTATAATATTCCTTGTTATTTTGAATTTCAGATGCCATTTGTCGATAGTGAATACCTTCTTTCATCTTCCCAGCTTTCTCTTTTGCTTCTGCTATGCCACTATATGCCGGAGCAAAAAAAGGATATTTCTTTAAAATTTTATTAAAATCTTTTTCGGCATTTGTTAAATCTCCAACTTTTAATTCCAATAATGCCCTTTGCCAACGTGCTTCATAGTTGGTTGTATCACCAATGACCACTTTATTCAAATCTCCAATAGCATTGTTGTTGTCTCCCAACTTAGCTCGGAGAAGTCCTCTGTTGTAGTAGGCTAAAATATTTTTAGAGTCTATTTTAATTGCATTTGAATAGTCTTTTAATGCAGTATTAAAATGATTGGACTTTACATTCAAAATTCCTCTATTAATATAATCTCCAACAAATTTAGAGTTATACTCTATTGCCTTATTGTAGTCAGATAAAGCTTCTTTTTCATTTTTTTGTTGCATTTTTAGAAAACCTCTGACACTATATCCAATAGGGCTGGTAGGGCTTTTTTGGATATAATGGTCAAATGAATTGATGGCTTTGGTCGTATCCTTTTTGAGTAAATAGACTAATCCTATTTCATAATCAATCTGTTTTTCTTTAGGCTTCAGATGTCTGTATAATTCAAAATCTTTTATCGCTTCGGTATAGTTTTTATTGAGTCGTTGGGCGTATGCACGGTTAATGATAATAGACAAATTTTCAGGACTAAATTCTAAGGCTTTATTAAAATCAGCAATGGCTTCTTCATATCTTTTCATCTCTCTTCTCGCAAATCCCCTTGCGAAATAGGCTTGAGGAATAAATGGATTACGCTCAATGGCTTGATTACAATCTTTTTCAGCCCCCATATAATCGTCTAAAGATATTTTTCCTATAGCTCTTTTAATATATGGCTCGGGAAGATAAGGTTTAATTCGTATTACTTGATTAAAATATTGAATTGCTAATAAATAATCTTCGTAATAGAGAGAGGTTTCTCCTATCCTCATCAGTCTATCTGTATTCCATTGTGCATAACTTGATTGGAATAACAGTACAACAAAGAGTATGGAAAATATTTTTTTCAATTATATTTTTTTATTTATTCGCAAGTAGCCCCAAAAGAGTATTCCGGTGGCAAATCAAATCTATCTGACGGTTTATATTCTAATGTTTCATCTTTTAAAACTTTCTTCATATAAACTGCCCAGATAGGTAATGCAGTAGCGGCACCTTGTCCTGAACCTGTATATCTGAAATGGATAGCACGTTCTTCTCCTCCAACCCATACTCCTGTTACCAACTTAGGGGTGAAGCCCATAAACCAACCGTCAGCGTTATTTTGTGTTGTACCGGTTTTTCCGCCAACAGGCATTTGAAGTTGGTATTTATATCTAACTCTACGTCCAGTTCCATTGTTTACAACACTTTGTAGCATATAAACCATTTTATTGGCAGCAGTTTCACTTAATATTTCGTGCATTTTGGGTGTAAATTCGGCAATAATATTTCCATTAGCATCTTCAATACGAGTAACATACATTGCCTCTGCTCTAATTCCTTTACTTGGGAAAGTAGTATAGGCATCTACCATCTCTGCTAATGAAACTTCGGCAGTTCCGAGTGCCAATGACATTGTTGGCTCAATATGTCCTTTAATCCCAAAAGAACGCATTAAAGTAACCAAAGCATCAGGCGTGAATTGTCCCATTAATCTAGAGGAAATCCAGTTATTAGAAGTTGTTAATCCCCATACTAATGGTACATATTCTCCACGTCTTTTGTCTGAACTGTTTCGAGGAGTCCAATTGCCATAAGTAATGGAGTCGTTTAAGATTTTATCACAAGGTGTCAGTCCTTCTTGCATTGCCAAAGAGTAGAGGTAAGGTTTAATGGTAGAGCCCACTTGTCGTCTTCCCAAAGTTACCATATCATATCTGAATGCCCTAAAATTAGGACCTCCAACGTATGCTTTGACATATCCATTACGTGGGTCAATTGACATTAAACCACAGCGTAAGAAATGTTTGTAATATTTAATAGAATCAATAGGTGTCATAACGACCTCTTTCCACTCATTGTAAGAGAAAATCTCCATTTCTACTTTTGTGTTGAAAGCTTTTTCGATTTCTTTTTCAGTAGCACCACTTTTTTTCATTTTTCGATAACGTTCTGTTTGTCGTATCGCTCTGTTGATGATTTGATTGATTTCTTCTTGTGTCAAACTGTTTGAAAAAGGTGCTTTTTTGCTGTGTTTTTTTTCTCTGAAAAATGCTTTTTGAAGCTTAGCCATCTCTTCTACAACTGCTTCTTCTGCATACTTTTGCATCTTAGAATCAATGGTTGTATAAATTTTTAATCCATCTGTATAAAGATTATATTTAGTGCCATTACTTTTTTTGTTTTTTTCAAAGAAACCGTATAAAGGATTGCTTTCCCAAGCCCATTTATCATCTTCATATTGTTGTTCTTGCCAATCGGCATAATTTCTTTTTTTCGGTTTTTTAGCATTTAATATCTTTTTTAGATATTGTCTAAAGTAAGGAGCCAGCCCATCTTTGTAGCTCATACGCTTGAAATCAAGTTTTAATGGTAACTGTTTTAAGGAGTCTAGTTCTTCACTATCAATTAATTCTGATTTTCTCATTTGTGCTAAAACAACATTTCTTCTGTTTTTAGCACGTTTTTTATACCTCACAGGATTGTATAACGTTGGATTTTTACACATACCTATCAATAGTGCTGCTTCTTCTATATTGAGATTATTAGCTTTTTTATTAAAATAAGTTTTAGCAGCTGATTTTATTCCAACAGCATTATATAAAAAGTCAAATTTATTGAGATATAAAGCTATAATTTCCTCTTTTGAATAAAGACGTTCTAACTTAACAGCAATAACCCATTCCACCGGTTTTTGTAAAATACGAGCAAATTTATTTTTGGCAGATTCTGAATAGAGTTGTTTGGCGAGTTGTTGTGTGATTGTACTACCTCCTCCTTTGTTTGAGTTGGTTAGTAAACTCACAACTGCTCTTCCCAAAGCTCTGGTATCAATTCCTGAATGCTTGTGAAAACGTTCATCTTCTGTTGCTATAAGTGCATTAATTACGTTTTCGTCTATCTCATTATAACTTAAAGAAATTCGATTGTCGTTACTCGAAAAGTAGCGCCCTAAAAGTTGCATATCAGATGAATATATCTCTGTCGCTGATTTGTTGATAGGGTTTTGTAAATCTTCAAGATTAGGAACATAGCCTATCCAGCCAATGCTGATAAAAACAAAAGAGAGAACAACGATTCCTACACCTGTTAAGAAAACACTCCAGAATAGTTTATTGAATTTTTTGCGTTTTTCTACTGTTAATGCCATTGTGATTTGATTTTATTTTTTGTAAAATTAGTACAAATTTAATACTATTTTTTCTTAATTGGTATATTAACTTGATTTTTTTATGAAATTATACGATTGTTTAGACTATAAACGTGATTGATTTATTTTAATTGTTGTTTTTTATATTTTCATCTAGATTAAATACAAAAAAAGAAAGCGTGTTAAATCAAAATTTAACACGCTCTTTTTTACTAATTATTATCTTAAATCTTTAATTATTCTTGATTTAATGTAACACGTTTGAAATCTACTACTTTTGCGTTGTTTTCTTTCACGTAATCACCAACACTTTTCTTGTTGTCAACGATAAACGCTTGTTCAAGCAATGTAGATTCTTGGAAAAATTTATTCAAACGACCTTCTGCAATTCTGTCTAAGATTTGTTCAGGTTTTCCTTCTTCTCTTGCTTTCTCACGACCTAAATTCAACTCTTTTTCTTTGATTTCTGCCGGTACAGAATCTCTATCCAAAGCGATAGGACTCATTGCAGCTACTTGCATAGCTACATTTTTAGCTACTTCTGTTTCTGCATCTCCTTCAAAAGCAACGATTGAAGCCAATTTATTTCCCGGATGAATATAAGCAAGTGTACTTCCACCTTTTACAAATTCGTAATAGTCAAGTTCCATTTTCTCTCCTGTTACTCCTGAACGGTCTGTTACAAGGTCAGCAATGCTTCTTCCGTCAATTTCCAACGCTTTCAACGCTTCAAGGCTTTCAGGTTGTTCTTTCAACGCTGTTTCCAAGAAAGAAGCTGTTAAAGCGATAAAGTCTTCGTTTTTAGCTACGAAGTCAGTTTCGCATTTTAAAGCAAGAACTGCTGCAAAGTCGCCATTTGCTTTTGCCAATACACAACCTTCAGATGCTTCTCTATCGCTTCTTTTGGCTGCAATTGCTTTTCCTTTTTTGCGAATTATTTCAACTGCTTTTTCAAAATCATTTTCGGCTTCGATTAATGCACCTTTACAGTCCATCATACCGGCACCTGTCATTTTGCGTAATTTAGTTATTTCTGCTAATGTTACTGCCATAATATTTTTTCTTATTTTATTTTTTCTACTATTTTTTAGTATCTTCTTTTGATACTTCTTCAGCTTTTTCTTCCTTTACCTCTTCTTGAGCTTTAGGACGTTTGCTTACTCTTGTTCTTCTTGCTCTTTTTCCACCTTCTTCTTTACCGGCATCGTCTGATTTTGCATCCACTTTTTCAATTTTACGCTCTTCCAAACCTTCACGAATTGCATCTCCGATTGTGTTAACAATCACTTCAACAGATTTTGTTGCATCGTCATTTGCAGGAATAACAAAGTCGATTTCGTTAGGATTAGAGTTGGTATCAACAATACCAAAAACAGGAATACCTAATCTGATAGCTTCTTTTACAGCGATGTTTTCTTTCAATACATCTACTACGAAAAGTGCCGCAGGTAAACGAGTAAGGTCTGAGATAGAACCTAAGTTTTTCTCTAATTTCTCACGTTGACGGCTGATTTGTAATCTTTCTCTTTTAGAGATGTTATCAAAAGTTCCGTCTGTCATCATTTTGTCAATGCTTGACATTTTTTTTACCGCTTTACGGATAGTAGGGAAGTTCGTTAACATACCACCTGCCCAACGCTCTGTAATATATGGCATTTTAATTTCTTTTGCTTTTTCGGCTACTACTTCTTTTGCTTGCTTTTTAGTAGCAACAAAAAGAATTTTTTTACCCGATTTAGCCATTTGTTTTGCAGCAGCAGCAGCTACGTCTAATTTAGCAACTGTTTTGTGCAAATCAATGATGTGAATTCCGTTACGTTCCATAAAGATGTAAGGAGCCATAGCCGGATTCCATTTTCTTTTTAGGTGTCCAAAGTGACAACCTGCTTCTAATAATTGTTCAAAGTTTGTTCTTGACATTTTTAATTGTATTATTTGTTTACTTTCTTTTATAATTCAATCGTTGAGTAGTTCCTAAATAGAAGTCCCAACAATTTAGATACTAAACATTTATATAACGAAAAGCCACCTTTAAGACGGCTTTTGCGTGATAAATTAACGTTTTGAGAATTGGAATTTTTTACGTGCTTTTGGTTGTCCCGGTTTCTTACGTTCTACCTGACGTGGGTCACGTGTCATAAATCCTTCTGCTTTCAATGCAGGTTTGTCTTCCGGATTAATTTTAACCAATGCTCTTGCAATAGCCAATCTTAATGCTTCTGCTTGACCTTTGTAGCCACCACCATCTAAATTAACTTTGATGTCATATTTTTCAGCAACTCCCAAAGTATTTAATGGTTGTTTTACAACATATTGCAGAATAGACGAAGGGAAGTAATTTTCCAATGGTCTTTTATTAATTGTAATATCGCCTTTGCCTTCACTTACAAAAATTCGTGCAACAGCAGCTTTTCTTCTTCCTAATGCGTTTACTACGTCCATATTTATTATTTAAGTGAGTTTAATTCTATTTTTTTAGGTTTTTGAGCCTCCATATTATGTTCTGCACCAGAGAAAACGTGTAGGTTCTTAATTAATTTATTCCCCAATTTGTTTTTTGGTAACATACCTTTTACAACTTTTCTGATAAGTTGGTCAGCTCCTTTGTTCATTAAATCTTGTGGTGTATATTCACGTTGTCCACCCGGATAACCTGTATGGCGAAGATAAATTCTATCTGTCCATTTTTTACCTGTTAGTTGCACTTTTTCTGCATTAACGATAATCACATTGTCTCCACAATCAACGTGTGGTGTGAAATTGGCTTTGTTTTTACCACGTAATATTTTGGCTACTTCTGAACACATACGTCCAAGTACCAAGTCGGTTGCATCAACCAATACCCATTCTTTGTTTGCT
>PDWI01007632.1_pt1 | contig 12998 bp, 12 predicted proteins | sample 1430891 | NCBI WGS metagenome assembly PDWI01 (sample SAMN01162508, study PRJNA174530) | Oral metagenome, whole genome shotgun sequencing project. | biome: Marine environment; feature: Marine mammal; material: Swab sample of the gingival sulcus; isolation source: swab sample of gingival sulcus... | reverse complement strand
AATGTTGGAGGAAAACATGTACAACGTATCCCCCCAAGTGAAAGAACGCTTTGTCTCCGCCGCCGAGCGCCTCGAAATGCGCGGTATGGAGCGCGGTATGCAACGCGGTATTCAGCAAGGAATACAACAGGGAATCGAAAAAGGCATGCAACAGGGAATCGAAAAAGGCATGCAACAAGGCATGCGACAGGGAATCGAAAAAGGCATTGAAAAAATCGCTGTCTCCATGTTGAAAAAGCATTATCCTGATGCCGACATTCTCAGCTTGACAAATCTTAGCCAACAACAGTTGGAGCAATTGAAGTTGCGTAGTCAGTAATCGCCAATATCTCATTGGTGGTCGTTGTCCGCGGTGAAGGTGCTTTTTTGATTCGTGCACGCTGTGGCAACGGTTTTACCGCGCTGTGGGTGTAGAGACAGGCCGTCTCTACACCCACTGTTAACCTTAACTTATTTGTGCCAATACATATTCCGCTAACAGAGGAACGGGGCGACCCGTCGCCCCTTCTTTGCGCGTTTGCCACGCTGTGCCAGCAATATCAATATGCGCCCACGGCGTACCCTTTTCCACAAACTCGCCCAAGAAGCAGCCCGCGGTAATCGTCCCCGCTTCGCGGCCACCGATGTTTTGCAAGTCGGCAAAAGGACTCTCCAACTGCTCGACATACTCTTCCCAAATCGGCAAGCGCCAACCGCGGTCGCCGCTTTGTTCACCCGCTTGCAATAGCGCCTCGGCCAAGTCGTCATCATTACTCATAATGCCGCTGGCTTTGCTGCCAAGGGCGATAATGACTGCGCCCGTTAGCGTCGCCATATCAACTAGTGCTTTGGGCTTAAACTGCTGTTGGGCATAAGTCAGGGCATCGCACAGGATTAAACGTCCCTCGGCGTCGGTGTTTAAAATCTCAATGGTTTTACCCGACATGGAGGTGACAATATCCCCTGGTTTACTGGCGCGGTCAGACGGCATATTTTCCACTGACGGGATAACGCCGACGACATTGATGGGCAAATTCAGCTCGGCAACCGTTTTCATTAGTCCCAGTACCGCGCCCGCGCCACACATGTCGTATTTCATTTCATCCATGTTAGCGCCGGGTTTCAAAGAGATACCACCCGTGTCAAAAGTCACGCCTTTGCCGACAAACACCAACGGCGCGTCGTCACTGCCTTGGTGTTGTAAGGTAATCAGGCGCGGCGGCTCAATAGAGCCCTTAGACACCGACAGCAATGAGCCCATTTTTAATTTCTTGATATCGGACTCTTTAAGAATCTCGACGCTTAGGCTATCGTATTGTTTAGCCATGCGCTTGGCAGTTTTCGCCAAGTATTTAGGCGTGCAGACATTACCCGGCAAGTTGCCCAAGTCGCGCAGGGTTTTCATGCCCTTGGCAATGGCGATGCCTTGGTTAACGCTGTTGTCTACCGCGGCATTGTCGCTGTCACACAGGATATCAAGGGTTAATTTAGGGCGGGCTTTGGCATCCGATTTAAAGTCATCAAATCGGTAGTCGGCATTGTACAGGCTTTGGGCAAGCAAACGCGCCACTTTTTCCGCGCTCAAATCGGCGAAATCGTGTTGGCCGACGGCAATGCTAGCGTGGGTGAAAGCGTGGGCGCGCACATAGTCGACAATGGCTTTGCCCGCGCTCAACAGGCCTTTTTGCGCGTTTTTCACGGCAATCACTGCCACGGCTGCCGCGCTGATGCCCTCAACGCGGTAGAAAGTGCGGATATTGCCGGCTTTTTTAGGCAGCTGCTTGGCGTTGTCGGTAAAAAAGCCTTGGCTGCTGGCATCTAGAGCCGTTAGCGCGGCGCTAAAAGCCACGGCTTCATCAGTTTTTCTGGCATCAACGGCAACGATAAGAACATCGCTGTCGGCGCTGGCTAAGGGTTTAACTTGGGTTTGAATTTTCATAAATCACCTGTTGGTTGTTGGGGTTTAAGAATGTTAGAATGTCGCGATTATTTTTTATTCGGGAGAAAGTCCCCTTGCTCCGTCTCAAAAGACACATTGTAACCGAAATCATCGAAGTTTTCTTTGCCGTTATTGTTGCCCTGATACTGATTATGGTCAGCTTCCAACTCGCCAAGCTACTCAGTCAAGCGGCGCAAGGCAAAATCACGGGTTCAGCCATCTTTCAATTAGTAGCCCTACAGGCAGTGAACTTGTTTGTGCTACTCACGCCTTTTGCCTTTTTTATCGCTATGTTGGTGGCGCTGACGCGGCTGTCAAACACCAATGAATTAGTCGCCATGAAAGCCGTGGGCTTTAGTCAGTGGCAAATCCATCAAGCGTTGCTTTTTATCGCCTTACCGCTGGCGGGCTTGATTGTTTTTATGACGCTGCAAGTGCTACCGCAGTTGCTGACGCTCAACTACACCCTGTTGCACAAAGCCAAAAAGGAATCCGAGCTCTCTATTATCCAACCGGGGCAGTTCCGCCGCATCGGCGGCAATACCACGGTGTTTGTCGCCGACCTCAACAACCAACAATTTAGCAAATTTTTCATTTGGCAAAGCAATAATGGCACGGAATCCATTATGGTGGCCGAGTACGGCGAGCAACAAGAACACCAGAACGAGCGCCACATCGCCCTGCAAAACGGCTCGCGCTACAGCATCGCCGCCGATGGCAGTTCGCAACTGCTGTTTTTTGAGCGCTTGTTGGCGCTACTACCTGAGATTGCTCCGAAAACGCGCAGTGAGAAGCTCAAGTCCAAACCGACTGCCGAGCTGTTACGCAACCCGACCCTCGCGCACCGCATCGAGCTACAGCGGCGGATTTCCCCCGCTATTAGCATTTTGCTGTTGGTGCTGTGTGCGCCCTTGTTGGTGAATGTCAATCCGCGGGAAAACCGCTACGGCAAATTTGTCGCCGCCATTTTGATTTACGCCATCTACAGCAATGCCCAAGTCATTTTCCAGACGCTGACGGAAAAGCATTACTTGCCCGTTTTCTTGGGCATTTACACCTCGCACCTCGTCTTTTTAAGCCTGTGTTTGCTGTGGTTGTGGCATAAAAATCAGCATTGGCGCAGCCTTTTCCGCCAGTGGAGGGGGCAACATGTTTAAGAAAATTAACCGCTATATCGCCGCGCATATTATCGCTTCGACGCTGTTGGTGCTGTTGGCCTTGCTATCGATTGACTTTTTAGTGCGCCTGATTGACGATACCGACCACTTAGGTGAAAAAGACTTTACCCTTAGTCGCTTGTTACTGATTAGTTTTTATTTTACTCCTGTTAAGCTACAATTATTTTTCCCCTTGTCCTTAGTGATTGGTGCGCTGTTGGGCTTAGGGAAAATGCAAGCGAGCAACGAGCTTACCGTTATGCAAATTTCGGGGGTGTCCAAATTTCATCTTAGTTTACTGGGCATCGGTATCACCCTTATTATGGGAACCACGGTTTTAGCGATTACTGAGTACGCAGGTTATCCACTCAATAAACAAGCCAGTATTTTGCGGGCAAGTTCCCTAGGGCGCAACGTGCGAAATATCAGTAATACAGGTGCGTGGATACTCGACAACAACCACTTTGTTCATATTGGCGGCATTAAAAAAACAGGTGAAATCCGAAATATTAAAATTTATCAAATGGCTGAAAATATGCAATTGCAAAAAGTGATCAAGGCACAAACGGCTAGTACCGCGCAGGGGCAATGGACGTTAAAGCAGGTTGATACTTTGTCGGATTTTACGAAAAAAATTAATAAAAAGCATGAAAAGCAACAGGTTTGGAAAAACACCATAGATACTAAAATTGTCGAGTTGCTTATCAGCGATGCTGAGGACTTGTCCACCCGTGAGTTATCGCAATACATCGCCTATCAGCAAGCTAACGGTATTGCACCTGCCAACCATATGCTGATTTTCTGGCAACGGCTGTTTATGCCGTTGTCTGCCGCGGTCATGTTTTTATTGGCGCTACCGTTTGTTTTTGGCGACCATCGCAGCAAGAGTCAGGGGAAAAAATTGTTTATCGGTTTGTTGCTAGGCATTGCTTATTACGTTAGCGCTTCAAGCATTTCTAATGTCATTTTGCTGACGGGCACACAACCTATCTTAGGAGCATTGTTGCCGATTCTTCTGTTTACATCCATTACCTTGGGGCTGTTGTGGTGGAAAAAATAAAGCTTATCGGTATTGAAGATACGCCCTAGTGAGGGGCTTTTTTATCTTGGTAACTGATAAGTGCAATGATAAACAGCAGTGGCACTAGCATTTCGGCACTTTCTTCAATCATTACAATGATAGCCGCGGTGTGGCTTGATAAGTGGTAATCAAATAGATGAATTAATTGATTATTGATGCGGTCTAGAAATTTGCTACCCACTAAGCAGATTGAGGCTATAAGAATGTAAGCGTGTGATAATGGTTTGGGCGACGCCATGCTTTTGTAGCTGTGGTAGAACCTATTGGCTAAATAAAGCACGGTAAAAACCAACCAAAATAATAAAGCCCCACCCAATAGTTTATGACTGATGGCCACTTCGGAAGACATATAAAAGTTACTTTTTAAAAAACTCATCTCAAAGATTTTTTTGTGGAGATCCATTTCCCTGATTAAACCAAATGCTGAGCCATAGATGGTAAGGCATTTTATTCTGAATTCCATTTTTCTAGTCTGTATGCATAAAATCAATAAAATCAGCCAAAGTACATTAGAGAGTTTCTCATAGGGTCCCGCCTCGCTGGACATAAATTCTATGACCTCTGCCGATCCCCAAAAAGTCACCTCCAATCCTATTCCCATGAAAACTAAAATAAGGAAAATGCTGGTATATAAAATATGTTGGTTTTTCATTTCGTTACTCGTTTGAATTGGCGGATTATCACGCTTTCAATATATCAAAATGCTTTTGTTAAAGCCATAAAAAGCACCCCACCGAAAATTACGGTAGGGCGTTTTTTATTGGCAATTTAAACAATTTCTAATTGTCGTCCCATGGCACCGATGAGTTTAAGTACCGTTGGTAGTGTGGGTTGTATCGTGCCATTCTCTATACGAGACACATACGATTTATCCATTCCCGTTTTTTCAGCAAGCTCTTTTTGGGTCATACCCGCCTCTTTACGGTTGTGTAAAATGAGTTGCGCCGCATAAAAATTTAATGCTTCACAATCAAATGCCTCTCGGCTAGTACTTCCTTTTTCCCCGTACTTCTCATTTAAGGTTTTGCTGTAGCTTTTTATACTCATAATACTGCTCTTTGATTATTAATGCTTTTTCTATCTCTTTTTTTGGTGTTTTTTGGGTTTTCTTTTGAAACCCATTAAACAGCACGACAATACTATCATCATCAAAAATAAAGAAAACGCGATAAATATTACCGTTGTGAAGCATCCGTAGTTCGTAAATATCATCACGGATATACTTCACCACTCTTTTTGATAAAATACGCTCACTAGATCAGAGTGATAATAAATAGTCTAGCTTTTTTGTCTCTTTTTCATTGAGAGTTTGCAAAAAACTTTCAAAATAATCGCCAAATGTGATGATTTCTCTTTCCATACAGAGTATTATACGAAAAGTTTACATATATAGCAATTTAATAGTTTTAGCTAATTAATTTTTCACAAAAAACGCCCCACCGTGAAAATCACAGCAGGGCGCTTAGGACACGAAGTTTTAGTGCGTATTTAGTCTAAAGTCATTAGAACAACAACGCCAAAATCACCACCGTGCCGACAATGGCGACGCCATAAACGCACCATTTAACCCACAACGGTGGGTGAAATTTAAAGTCGTGCGTGGCGTGAAAAATACGGTGGCAGGCGTGCCACAAATTAAACGCTAACAAAAAGAAAATGATAATCTTGCCAAAAAAATTGGCGTACAAAGCGTGAATGTTGTCGTACAACGCCGCTGGTTCGTAAAAACCCATGGTCATCAAAATACCAAACAACAAGATCATAATTGGGAAGAATATCGCTCCAATGGTGCCACCGTTACCGAATAATGCCCACAAAAACGGCTCAATATGGAATTTTTCGCAGTCGCAATTTTTTGTTTTTTCCGTGCTCATGAGAGACCTCCTATGACAAGCCAGCTAAGGCGAAAACGAACAGAGCAGTGACAAAAAAGGCAATCCAGTTAGCGGCAATAATCAAATGCCCTGGGACTTTTTTGTCGCCGATTTGTAGTGGCATGACCTTGGGTGTGGCGGCAAACCAAGTGCCTGTGTGGTACAGCGCCATCAATAACGATACCACCGAGAACCACTGCGTCCAACCGCAAGTCATAAATGTCGCCCAATCTAGGAAAGCTTCTTTGCTTTCCACCAAGGCGCTTAAACCAAACATCAATAATACTGTGTAAATTAGCATGAAAATGGCGGTGGCTTCGCGCAACATATAGGCGCGATAAAAGCCGATTTCCGTCCACCACGATACTTTAACATCACGGCGATAGGCGCCATTTTGCAGTTTGCCTGCGTTGACTTTTTTAATACCGCTCATGACTACGCCTCCGTTTTCTCGGGTTGCTTAAACTGGTTGAATTTATTGACTTTGTCTTTAACGCTCTTAGGCAACGGTAAGATGTTGATGCCTTTGAAGCCCATGCTCATCGTGCCCTCTAGCTTCGCCTGCTGAATCGCGCCAGCGGGGTCAACCGATTTCGGACAAACTTTCGAACAATAGCCCACGAACGTACACGGCCACACACCCTCTTTTTCGTTCATGACTTCAAAGCGTTGAGCTTTACCGCTGTCGCGTGTATCCTTGTTGTAGCGCTGCGCCATTGATAGAGCGGCAGGCCCTAAGAACTTAGGATTTAATCCCATTTGCGGGCAGGCGGCATAACATAATAAGCAATTGATACACATGGTGTATTGCTTGAACTTCACCAATTCCGCAGGCGTTTGCTTTGAAGACATGGCGGCAATTTCAGCAGGCGTTTTGCCACTGTTGCCGTGGTCAATTTCGGCATTTTCTTTGATTTTCTCTTTTTTACCTGTCATCGCATTGATAACGTAGGGCTGAATTTTTTGGAATTTCTCCATAAACGGTTCAATATCGACCACTAAGTCGCGCTCAATATCGAAGTTCTTCAATGCCTCAATACGGATATTGTCAGGGTAGTAATCACGCAAGAAAGTTTCACACGCCAATTTTGGTGTGTCATTAATCATCATGCCACAGGAACCACATACAGCCATACGACATGACCAGCGATAGCTCAAAGAACTGTCGAGGTTGTCTTTTATGTAATTTAAGGCTTCCAAAATCGACAAATCGTCTTTGTAAGGAATTTCATAGGCTTGCCAAACAGGCGTTTTATCCTGCTCACGACGGTAGCGCAAGACTTCTATCGTAATGGTTTTATTCATGATTTGCCCTCCGCTTTTTCCATAGCTTTTTCTTCCATTGCTTTATGCTGTGCTTCTAACTCGGCACCGTAAACGCGTTTACGCGGCTGTGAGCGCGTGATATTCACTGGCTCATATGCCAATCTAACTTCACCGTTATCGTAATACGCCAAGGTGTGTTTCAAGAAATTATCGTCATCGCGCTCATTATATTCTTCTTCCAAGCGTTGGTGTGCACCACGCGATTCAGTACGGTTCAGTGCTGATACCAACATGGCTTTAGCAACATCTAGCAACATACCTAACTCGTAAGCATTGAGTAGCTCAGTGTTGTAGTGCTTACTTTGGTCTTTGATTTCGATGTGCTTATAACGCTCAATAAGCGCATTAACTTGATCCAAACCAGTTTGTAAAAGGTGTTCTTCGCGATAGATACCACAGTGGTCTTCCATGGTGAGTGTTAAGGCCTTACGAATATCGGCGATGCTCTCACTACCTTTCTGCTGACGCAGGGCATCAATGCCTTTAACAATGCCCTCGGCTTGGTTTTTTAGCTTCGAAGAGACCACGACTCGACCTTTCGCAATGGCGCGTTTGGCAGCGTATTCACCAGCAACTCTACCGAACACACAAAATTCTGCTAATGAATTAGAGCCCAAACGATTAGCGCCATGCAAACCACTGCTGGCGCACTCGCCGACAGCAAATAACCCTGGCATACTAGTTTGGGTGTGAATATCGGTGCGAATGCCGCCCATGGTGTAGTGTACGGCTGGGCGAACGGGCACGGGGTCAGTTACAGGGTTAACGCCTTCAAATTGCTCAGCTAAGTGACAGATAAGCGGTAAGCGCTCCATCAAATAGGCTTCGCCTAAGTGGGTCAAGTCAAGATAAACGACATCGCCGTATTCGGTTTTAATGGTGCGACCTTTTTGGCGCTCGTGCCAAAAGGCTTGTGACAAGCGGTCGCGTGGTCCTAGCTCCATTTGTTTTTTTACTAACTTATCAGTGGCAGGACCAAGGCCATAATCTTGCAAATAGCGATAGCCATCTTTGTTAACTAGTAATCCACCCTCACCACGACAACCTTCGGTCATCAAAATACCGCTACTGGGCAGACCAGTTGGGTGATATTGAACAAATTCCATATCGCGTAGAGCAACGCCTTTTCGATATGCCATTGACATGCCATCACCAGTAACGATACCACCATTGGTGTTAAATTGGTAAACGCGACCTGCGCCACCTGTAGCTAAAATCACCGCATTGGCAACAAAAGCTTTGGCAATGCCCGTTTTGATTTCGATGGCGACCACCCCTTTGCACTCGCCGTCTTCGGTGAGCAATTCAGTACAAAAATATTCGTCAAAGCGGTTAATTGATGGGAATTGTAACGAGGTTTGAAACAAGGTGTGCAAAATGTGGAAACCCGTTTTATCGGCGGCAAACCACGTACGCTCAATTTTCATGCCACCGAATGCGCGGACGTTGGGTGAGCCGTCTTCACGGCGCGACCACGGACAGCCCCATTGCTCTAAACGCACCATTTCTTCGGTGGAGTGACTAACAAAATAATCGACCACTTCTTGGTCACATAGCCAGTCGCCACCCGAGACGGTGTCGTCAAAGTGATTTTCTAAAGTATCGTGTGCTTGTGCGACAGCAGCCGCGCCCCCTTCGGCAGCTACGGTATGGCTACGCATGGGATAAACTTTAGATAATAGTGAGATATTTAAATCGGGATTAGTTTCAGCAACGGCAATTGCGGCTCGCAAGCCACCGCCCCCTGCGCCTACGATGATGACGTCGGATTTGATAATTTCCATTTATATGCCTTTCAATGAGAGGGAAACGACTGGAGTATATAAAAAACCAGCCGTTTCCTTTAATATGCCCACCAACAACCGTCACATTAGCATGTGCTAATTGCCAGTACCTCTTCGTTTTCATGTGTGTTTGAGACAGCCAGCAGGCTACCACTGGCGGGTATTTGACCATAAATTTTCCAATAAATAAAGGAGGAATTTACTCAGAAATTATTCAAAAACTATTTTTCTTTCAAGATGATAATTGGTGTTATAGCGATAATTGTTCGCAAATGAGAAAGGCGCGAGAACGGTCAAGGTTTGTCGTGTTTTTACCTGACCACTGGCGAGTGGTCAGGCTGTTATGTAGCTTATTGGTTTTTAAAAATAAGTACTTTAAGCACATTGATGGCTTCAAATAATTGCAAGTCTGATTTTGCCAAATCGTCAGGATTGGAAGCTGTGCTTTTTCCTTTTTCCTTATCATCATTGTCTTTATCGTCTTTGTTACTATTTGTTGTGTCAGTGTCTTCTTTGTCCTTATTTTTATCGTCGTCGCCTTCATCATCGCCGTGTTGCGTGTCTGAGGTCTGCTGCTCGGGTTTATTGGTATCATCTTTATCGCCTTCTGGCTCATCTAGACAATCGCTTCTAGCTTCCAAACAGTTTTCTGTTGCTTCATCGCTAGTTTTATGGTTTGCCTTGTCATTATCTAGGTGTTTGGGGATATTGGCTTCGCCGTAGCTGAGTAAACTTTCATCCTTGTCCTCGACTTCCAGTTGACTAAGTACGATATCGGGGGTAATGCCTTTGGCTTGGATAGATTCACCACTTGGTGTGTAATAACGGGCAATAGTCAATTTAATGGCATCGCCATTGTCTAGGGGAATAATATTCTGTACCGAGCCTTTGCCGAAACTGCGCTGGCCGACAATCACTGCGCGCTTGTGGCTTTGTAGCGCGCCTGCTAACAGCTCTGATGCGGAGGCGGAGCCTTCGTTAATCAGCACTACCAAGGGTAAGTCCTTGGCCAACGTTTCCTTGTCGGCGTGTATTTTATCTTCTGTACCCGTATTTTGGTTTTTTGTACTGACAATTAAGCCCGCATCCAAAAACATATTGGCGGTGGCGGTAGCGCTGGCTAACAACCCACCGGGATTATTACGCAAATCAAGCACCAGTCCCGCAATATCTTCTTTCATCAGTTTTAGTAGCGCGGTTTCAAACTGTTCCGCGGTATCAAGCTGAAATTGAGTGATGCGAATATAGCCGTACTTTTTATCAATAATTCTTTGGTTAACGCTGGGTAGGTTGACGGTGCTTTTTTTAAGTTTAATCTTTTGGGTGTCACTACCTTTACGCAAAATCGTCAGGGTTACGCTGTCTTTTTCTTTGAGCAGCAGGCGACTGACTTCGGGCATGGACATGCCGTCAACCACAATGTCATCAATTTTGATGATTTGGTCATTGGGTTTGATGCCTGCCTCTTCCGCGGGACTGTTGGGAATGGGCGTTAGAATGATGAGCTGACCGTCAATCATTTCTAATTGCAAACCATAGCCTAAATAACTACCTGAGGTGTTATCTTTGAAATCTTCCAAGCTCTCCTTCTTGAGGTAGATGGAATGCGGGTCTAACCCGTTTAGCATACCTTTAATGGCGTAGTCGATTAGGGTTTTGCCATCCTCTTCCTCAACGTATTGGTTGCGAACTACGTTATAGACATCGACGAAATTGCGGATTTCTTCCAGAGGTAGCGTTGCCTTGCTTTTGGCGTATGCCGCGCTACTGCAGAGGCTTAAAGAAGCCGCCAAGCCCAAGGCGGTGAGTTTTTTGTTTATCATTGATAATAAATAGTCAAAAGTGTTTGATAGAGGGGCAAATTGTAGCAGATATTGCCTAGTGTGTGTTGAGTTTTCATTGCCGGTTGTGGCAAACACAGCTTATTTTCTAAGATTTGCTTTGGCTAAAGCCCCGTCGAGGATAAAATAGCGCCGATGAAAAAGCAACAACACTACCTACCCAAAGCCTTATATCACCCCAAACATTGGGGAAGTTGGCTGCTGGCTTTTTGGCTTTTTTTATTGGTTAACCTATTGCCTTACCGTGCATTAATGGCGCTAGGCGCGCTACTGGGGCGCGTTATGGAAAAGCTAATGCCCTACCGCTTGCTCATCTCGAAGACGAATATTCGCTTGTGTTTTGCCACGCGCGATTGGCAGGCTATTTATCGCCGCCACGTGACCTCATTGGGCAAGGGGGTTTTTGAGATGGCGATGGCGTGGTTTCTGTGGCGCGATAATTTTCAGGTGCGCGTTGAGCACGAGGGTGAGGACGCGGTATTGCAGGCAAAAGCCGCGGGTAAAGGTATTCTCTTTTTGGGCATTCACACTACTAACTTGGACTTTTGCGCCCCGTTATTGAGTCAGCGACATCCCGTTTCCCTCATGTATCAGAAGGCAAAAAATCCCGTATTTGATTACTTAATTACCCGTGCGCGCTTGCGCCACTGTCTTGGCGTTATTGACCGCAAAAACATGCGTGACCTGCTGATTCGACTGAAAAATGGGGAAGCTGTTTGGTACGGTTGCGACCAAGACTTCGGCAGCAATGCCAAGTCGGTGTTTACGCCTTTTTTCGGCGTTAGCGCCTACACTTTGCCTTCTTACGCCAAGTTGGCACAAAAAACGGGAGCAGTCGTTATTCCCGTAGCAGGCTTTCGCAATGACGACACGGGGAGTTATACATTGCGCTATTTACCAGCCATTGATGTCATTGGTATGGACGAGACACAAGCGGCCTTGGCGATGAATCAAGGCATTGAGCGCTTGATTGCGGGCTACGAAGACCAATATTACTGGGTGCATAGGCGTTTTAAAACTCGCCCCGCGGGAGAAGCGGCTGTTTACCCACCTAAACCCAGCAGACGATAACCAACTAATCTGAAAAAAGGACACAGCTAATATCCCGCTGAAATGCGGGAGTCATCACTTCTCGAAAGTTAATAATGCGTTGAGAATATGGCGCTTATTTCAAGCCCAATTTCTTCTCAAGATAGTGAATATCCATACCGCCGCGCTGAATGACTTCATCATTCACTAATTCTTGCTGTAGAGGAATATTGGTTTTTATGCCATCTACAGCCATTTCGCGCAAAGCGCCATCCATCTTGCGTAGCGCGCTGGCGCGGTCTTCACTGTGAGTGATGAGCTTGGCAATCATGGAATCGTAGTGCGGTGGCACTTTGTAGCCGCCATATAAGTGTGAATCAACGCGTACGCCGTTGCCGCCCGCGGCGTGATAGCGCGTCACTAAGCCAGGTGAGGGGATAAAAGATTTGGGATCTTCGGCGTTGATGCGACATTCCAGCGCATGACCGTTAATTTTGATATCTGCTTGGCTAAAGGACAGTGGCAATCCCGCGGCAACGCGGATTTGTTCCTTGACAATATCGACACCGGTAACCATTTCGGTGACGGGATGCTCAACCTGAACGCGAGTATTCATTTCGATAAAGTAAAATTCACCGTCTTGGTAGAGGAACTCAAACGTGCCTGCACCGCGGTAACCGATGCGTTTACAGGCTTCGGTACAGATTTTGCCAATTCGATTGCGCGCGCTTTCGCTGATGCCAGGGGCGGGCGCTTCTTCCAAAACTTTTTGATGGCGACGCTGCAGCGAGCAGTCGCGCTCACCCAGGTGAATGGCGTTGCCGTGCGTGTCGGCCAGTACTTGAATTTCAATGTGACGGGGGTGACCGAGGAATTTTTCCATGTAAACCGTGCCGTTATTAAAGGCGGCTTTGGCCTCGGCACTGGTCATGCGTATGGCTTCGGGCAAAGCTTCGGCACTGTGAACAACGCGCATACCGCGGCCACC
>PDWI01009912.1_pt1 | contig 12999 bp, 10 predicted proteins | sample 1430891 | NCBI WGS metagenome assembly PDWI01 (sample SAMN01162508, study PRJNA174530) | Oral metagenome, whole genome shotgun sequencing project. | biome: Marine environment; feature: Marine mammal; material: Swab sample of the gingival sulcus; isolation source: swab sample of gingival sulcus... | reverse complement strand
CGAATCCTGCCGGGTGTATGAGGGCCGCTAGCTCAGTTGGTAGAGCAACAGACTCTTAATCTGTGGGTCAAAGGTTCGAACCCTTTGCGGCTCATTTTTTGCGGGAGTGGTGGAATTGGTAGACACGCTAGACTTAGGATCTAGTGCCTAACAGCGTGAGGGTTCGAGTCCCTCTTCCCGCATTATATGTCAGTTTTATATTGACATATTTTCATTTATCTATTATAAAATAGGTAACTGTGCGAGAGTAGCTCAGTGGTAGAGCTCCACCTTGCCAAGGTGGATGTCGCGGGTTCAAATCCCGTCTCTCGCTCTAAATTAAAGCGACTCTTTAGAGTCGCTTTTTTCAATTAAAAACAAAAAGAGGATAATTATGAATATTATTGAAACAAAGGTAGAAAAATTAGAAAATTCAGCAGCGAAGGTTACTGTAACTATCGACAAAGAAGATACTTTAAAGGCTTATAAAAATCTTTTAAATAAATACTCTAAAGAGGCTCAAATTAAGGGTTTTAGAAAGGGAAAAGTTCCTACTTCTGTTTTGGAAAATAAATATGGAGAAAGTATTAAATCAGAGTCTTTTTTTAATGTTATTGATGAAGTTTGGAAAGAGGTTGTTGAAAAGCTTGATGAAAAACCTCTTGGTTACTCTGCACCAGAATTAGAAAATCAAGAAGAGATGGTTTTTGATTTTGAAAATAATTTTTCTTTTACAATTAAATATGATGTATTCCCTACTTTCGAATTAAAAGAGTATAAAGATATAGAAGTTACTAAAGATGATGTAAAAATAGAAAAAGCTGATATTGATGAAGAGTTAAAGAAAATTCAAGAGCAAAATTCTATGGTTATTTCAAAAGCAGATAAAACTGTAGCAAAGGATAATGTTGTAACTATCAATTTTGTAGAAGTTGATGATGAAGATAAAGAGCTTGAAGAGACTAAAAGAGAAGATTTTGTATTCACTGTTGGCACTGCATACAATGTTTACAAAATAGATGAAGAAATTATTGGAATGAAAAAGGATGAAGAAAGGGTTATAACTAAAACATATTCTGATGATGAAGAAGATGAAAATCTAAAGGGGAAGACTAAGAAGATTAAGGTTCTTATCAAAGAAGTTAAAGTGAAAGATATTCCTGAATTAGATGATGAGTTAGCTCAAGATGTTGATGAAAAATATAATACTTTAGAAGATTTAAAGAGTGATATAAAGAAGAGATTAGAAAATGATGTTGAAAATAGACTTAAAAATCAAGTTTTAGAACAAATCATTAAAAATATAGATGAAAATACAGAAATAAGCATCCCTAAATCTCTTTTAATTGCAGAAGCTAAAAATCAAATGCAATCTTTTGCACAACAAGTTGGAATGAGTGTTGAGCAACTAGAAAAATCATTAACTGCACAAGGTAAGTCTGAAGAGGAAGTTTATCAAGAATTCTTTCCTGAAATAGAAAAGAACTTAAAAAGACAGTTAATAATAGAAAAAGTAGCTGAAATGGAAAAGATTGAAGTTACTGATGAAGATATCGAAAAAGAGATAAAAGATATTACTGAAGAGTCTGGTCAAGATTTTGAAGAGATGAAAAAGTTTTATGAAAATCCTCAATTTAGACCTCATATTGAAGCAGAAGTTAAAAATAGAAGAGCAATTGATGCATTAATATCTAGTGCAAAAATAAAAGCTGGTTCTGAAAAAAAATATATAGACCTTATCAATAAAAATTAGTATCTTTGTAACACGAGGTTATTTATGAATGAAAAAATGAACACATTAGTTCCTTATGTTATTGAAAAGACTGGAGCAGGAGAAAGATCTTATGATATTTTCTCTAGACTTCTAAAAGATAGAATTATTTTTATAGATGGTGAAATAAGTGATATGAGTGCTGATTTAGTTGTGGCACAACTTCTATTTTTAGAATCACAAGATCCAGAAAGAGATATAAATCTATATATAAATTCTCCTGGAGGCTCTGTTACTGCAGGATTAGCAATTTATGATACAATAAAATATATTAAACCTGATGTAAGAACTATATGTCTTGGTCAGGCTGCATCTATGGGTGCTGTTCTTCTTTGTGCTGGAACAAAGGGTAAAAGATGTGCTTTGCCTTCTGCTAGAGTTATGATTCACCAACCTTGGGGAGGAGCTCAGGGACAAGCGACTGATATTGGTATTCAAGCAAAAGAGATAGTTAGATTACAAGATTTAGAGAGAGATTTCTATCTATCTTCTGAAGAGAGCAAGAAGTATGGTATAATCGATAGAATCTTGGAGCGAGAAAATGGCAAAAAATAAAGATTTTCAAGAACGCTGCTCTTTTTGTGGTATAAATGCCTCTGAAGTTAACGCTCTATTTCAAGGTTTAGATAACTCCTTTATCTGTGATGAATGTATAAAAACTTGTAACAAAATTATAGATGAGAGAGAAAATAAAGTATCAACTAAAAATTATGAAGATTTTGTCCTTCCTAAACCACAGGAGTTAAAAGATTATTTAGATAAATATGTTATTGGACAAAATCATGCAAAGAAAGTTTTATCTGTATCTGTTTACAATCACTACAAAAGAATATTTATGAAAGATAAAATAGAAGATAGTGTAGAGTTGCAAAAATCAAATATTTTAATACTAGGTCCATCTGGAACGGGAAAAACACTTTTGGCTGAAACTCTTGCTAGAAAACTAAAAGTGCCTTTTACTATTGCTGATGCAACTACAGTTACTGAAGCAGGTTATGTGGGTGATGATGTTGAAAATATTCTTCTTCGATTAATTCAAAATGCAGATGGAGATGTAAAACTTGCTGAAAAGGGTATAATTTTTATAGATGAACTTGATAAGATTGCTAGAAAATCAGAAAATACATCTATAACTCGTGATGTTTCAGGAGAGGGTGTTCAACAAGCACTATTAAAAATAATCGAGGGGACTGTAGCTCATGTTCCACCTAATGGAGGAAGAAAGCATCCTAATCAAGCTTTAGTAGAAATTGATACTAAAAATATTCTTTTTATTTGTGGTGGAGCTTTTGTTGGAATAGAAAACCTTATTCAAGAAAGAATGAACAAATCTTCAATTGGGTTTGAGGCAGATTTAAAAAATAATAAAAATTTAGATTTAGCTGAAATATATGAAGAGTTACAACCAGACGATTTAGTAAAATTTGGATTAATTCCAGAATTAATTGGCCGTCTTCCTGTTCATGTCGGTTTAAATGATTTAGACAAAGACACACTAATTCAAATAATAACAACACCTGAAAATTCTATACTAAAACAGTATAGTGCTATGCTAAAACTTGATGAAGTTGAACTAGAATTTCAAAAAGATGCTATTGAAGCAATTGCAGAGCTATCTATAAAAAGAAAAACTGGAGCAAGAGGTATAAGAGCTATATTTGAAAAATTAATGCTAGATATTATGTTTGAAATTCCATCTTATGAGGAAAAAATTAAAGTTATTGTAAATAAAAATAATGTTTTAAAAAATACTAAACCAAAAATTAAAACTTTAGATAATAAAAAAAGTGCATGAAAAGATTTAAAAAGAGAAAAATTAAAAATCAAAATAAAAAAAAGAAAAATGAAAGAGTCCTCCCTTTCATAAAAATAAATTATGACTTTATTTTCCCTATGGGGCAATCTTTTATAACTCTAAAAGATGACAAAGATAAGGCTCAAATAAATTATGCCATAAGAAATAAATTACCAATTTTTATTTTAGTAAGAAAAGAGTCTCATGGTGTTTACAAAATAGGATCAATTTGTGAAATATTTCAAACAGTATATTTAAACAATGGAGATATGAAGCTTATTGTTACAGGAATAGAGTTAGGAGAATTTAAAAAATCTATTATTGTTGACAATACAAATATGGCAGAAGTAAAAAGTGTAGTTTTAGAAAGAAAAAATGACGATGCCGAGATAGAAGAAAAAACTAAATTTCTAAAAGTCCAACTAAAAAATTACTTTGAAATAAATGATTCAATACCATTAGAAGTTAGAGAACACCTTATAAACTCTACTGAAGTAGAAGATTTAATAGATGCAATTTTATCTAATATAAAATTTCCTTTTGATAAAAAAATAGAAATATCTCAAGAAACTATACTTGTAAAAAAACTTGAATTGACTATTAAATATTTTCAAGCAGCAATAGAAATATCTAATTTAGATAAAACTATAAAAAATAATGTCCAAAAATCTATTACAGAATCTCAAAAAAAAGCTTTTTTATATAGACAAGCACAAGAAATTGATAAACTTTTGGGCAATGAAAATGAAGATATAAATGAAATTCAAGACTTAATAGATAGCAAAAAATTACCAAAAGCTGTAAAAAGTAAAGCTCAAAAAGAGTTAAATCGTCTAAATAAAATGCAACCAATGAATCCAGAAGCTAATGTAATTCAAATTTATTTAGAAACACTATTAGAACTTCCTTGGAATAAAAAATCTAAAACTAACACTGATATAAAAAAAGCTAAAGAAATTTTAGATAAGCAACATTTTGGACTAGAAAAACCAAAAGAGTTAATTTTAGACTTTATAGCAATAACAAAATTAAAGAAAAATTTAAATGGTCATATATTATGTTTTGTAGGTCCTCCAGGAACAGGAAAAACCTCTTTGGCTAGATCAATTGCTCAGGCTTTAAATAGAAAGTATATAAAAATATCTTTAGGGGGAGTAAGAGATGTTGCAGAAATTAGAGGACATAGAAAAACTTACATTGGAGCTCTTCCTGGTAAAATAATACAAGCATTCTCCAAAGCAAAAACTTCTAATCCTCTAATACTTTTAGATGAAATTGATAAAACAAGTGGAGATATTAATGGAGATTTATCTTCTGCTCTTTTAGAAGTTTTAGATCCAGAGCAAAACACAAATTTTCAAGATCACTATTTAGAAGTGCCTTATGATTTATCCGAAACTTTTTTTGTAGCTACGGCAAATTCATTAGAAAATATTCCTACACCTTTAAGAGACAGAATGGAGATTGTTCAAATACCTAGCTATACTAATTTAGAAAAAATAAAAATAGCTGAAGATTTTATAATACCTAAACAACTAAAAGAGAATGGACTAGATAAATTTGATATAAATATCACAAATGAAGCTATTACAGAAATAATAGAAAACTATACAATGGAAGCTGGTGTAAGAAAACTAGAACAATCTATTAGAACTGTAATTAGAAAAATTACAAGAAATTTGATAGAAGAGTATGACAAAAAAATTCCTAAAGATTTTAAAATAAAAATTCTAAAATCAGATTTAGAGAAATATCTTACTGATAAAACACATAAAGAAGATTCTCACTTTTTAAATCCATCAGTAGGTATGGCTAATGGATTAGCATGGACTCAATATGGAGGAACTATGCTTCCTGTTGAAGTATCTATATTTGAGGGGAAAGAAGATTTAATTTTAACTGGAAATCTTGGAAATGTAATGAAAGAGAGTGCTAAAACAGCTCTATCATTTATAAAAGCAAATAGTAAGATATTAAAAATTAATTTAGATAAATTAAATAACAAAACTATTCATATTCATGTCCCTGAAGGTGCAATACCAAAAGATGGACCTTCTGCTGGAATTACAATATGCACAGCTTTAGTTTCTGCTATGAAAAATAAAAAAATGTCAAAACCTTTTGCTATGACTGGGGAAATAACCCTTACAGGAAGAATTCTTCCTATAGGGGGTTTAAAAGAGAAATCTCTTGCAGCTTATCGAAATAAAATAAAAGAGATAATAATTCCTACTGCAAATATAGAAGATTTAGAAAAATTACCAAAAGAGATAAAAAAAAGTATAAAATTCTACAATTTTGACAATATAAATGATGCATTAAAACTTATTTTCAAATAGAATATCATATGGGAGAAAATTATGAAAATTAATTTAAAGGGAAAATCTTTTTTAACACTATTAGACTTTTCAAAGGATGAAATAAGGTATTTATTAGATTTAGCTAAAAAATTAAAAAAAGAGAAGCAAAAAGGTAAAACAAAACAGAGGTTTAAAGGAAAATCTCTTGCTATGATATTTGAAAAAAGATCTACTAGAACTAGATGCTCCTTTGAAACATCTTTTGGAGAAGAAGGTGGAAATGCTATATTTTTATCTACTGAAGATATACAACTTGGGGGAAAAGAATCTATAGAAGATACTGCAAGAGTTCTAGGAAGAATGTTTGATGCAATAGAATTTAGAGGCTTTAAACAAGAACACCTTAATCTACTTTCTGAACATTCAAATATTCCTGTATATAATGGATTAACAGATGAATACCACCCTACTCAAATACTTGCAGACTTTTTAACTATAGAAGAAGTTTTAGGAAGTTTAGAAAATAAAAATTTGGTATTCGTAGGCGATGGAAGAAATAATGTTGCAATATCATTAATGATTGGATGTGCAAAAATGGGAATGAATTTTACTGCAATTGCTCCAAAAGAGTTATTTCCAGACGAAGAATATATAGCAAGATGTTTAGAACTTTCTCAAGAAAGTGGATCTGTTATAAAAATTACAGATGATATAAAAGCTGGCGTCAAAGATGCTGATGTAATTTACACTGATGTTTGGACTTCAATGGGAGAAGAAAGTAAAAACGAAGAAAGAAAAAAACTTTTAAAACCTTTTCAAGTTAATAGTGAAATGATGAAATCTACGGGAAAAGATTCTACAATTTTTCTACACTGCTTACCTGCAATAAGAGGAGAGGAAGTAACAGAAGATGTTATTGAAGGTGATAAATCTTTTGTTTTTGATGAAGCAGAAAATAGAAAACACACTATAAAAGCAATTATGGTTGCTACGCTATAAAATAAATTAATAAATAGAGAGAAAATATGAGAGTCGGAAATATAAAAGATATAAAAAAATTTATAGAGAGTAATGAAAAATTTATTATTATAGGACATATAGCTCCAGATTTTGATTGCTTTGGCTCTCAACTTGCTCTTGGAAGTTTTTTGAGAAGATTAGGAAAAGAAGTAACCCTTTTTAATGAGGGTCCTTTTAAAAGAGATGAAATTATAGATCTTCTCCCTAATTTTGAAACAAAAATAAGTGATGAAATTCTTGCTGATAACCCTGCAATAATTGTAGTTGACTGCTCCACTATTGATAGAATTGGTAAGTGTGCAGATGAAATATCTAATTTAAAGTGTGGAATAGTTGATCACCACTCCAATGGGGAAATTTTTGGAGACTATCACTATATAGATTCAGATTATCCATCAACTACCCTATTAATAAAAAATATAATAGAAGAATTTAAAGAAACACCAACTTATGAAGAAGCTAAATTTATGTTTACTGGATTTTGCACAGATACAGGATTTTTTAAGCATTTAGGGCAAAATAGCGGAAAATATATAAAAAAAGCTGGAGATTTGGTTGATTTGGGAATATCTCCAAAAGAAACTTTTAGCTTTCTTTTTAATGGAAAAAGCTTATCATCAAGAATATATCTTTCAAGAGTTTTAAACACTCTTGAAAGTTTCAAAGAAGAAAAAATATTTGTATGTTATGAAAATGAATCTGTGTTAGATTTAGATAAAGATTCTGATTTAGTATATGGAATGCTTTTAGGAGTTTCTTCTTGTGAAGTTGTTATTTTAGTAAAAAAAGGTGATAACAATGATTATATTTTTGGTTTAAGGTCTTCTGGAAAAATTGATATTGGAACAATAGCAGAAAGCTATGGCGGTGGTGGTCATAAATTTGCTGCAGGATTCACTTATAAAAAACAAGATATAAAAAAAGTTGTATCTGAAATAGTTTCTAAAATAGATTTTAAGTAATAGTAAATAAATATTTAGTAAAAACTATACTAAAATGTAAACAAATGTAAAGGAAAGTCTCTTTTTTTAGACTTATGGTAGTAATTTCAATGGTATGAAAATTGCTATATGTCAAAAAGGAGACTAAATGAAAGAATTAACAAAATATGTAAAACTATTTCAAGAAGGAAAAATTAGCGAAAAAGAGATAAGAGATAAAATTGTTTTAGAAGTATTTTATTATTTAAAAAATAATTCTAGAATATCTGATGATAATGTTCAAAACATAATATCTTTTTTTATGGACAATGCAGTAAAAATAGCAAAAAATTTTGATATAAGAACAAACTCTTCTTTTAGTTTTTATTTATTAAAAACTATAAAATTCAAAATTTTGACTGAACAAAAAATGTCTAAATCATATAAAAAATATAATTATTTAAACTACTCTCTTTTTGAATCTACACAAACACAATACTATTGTGCCGAAGAGCCTCAAAAGTATTATTATGAAGAGTCTAATATTGTTAACTCTATAAATAAAATACTAAATCTAAAAGATAAAAATATTGAGGAGGTCAATTATATACATAGATATAGAGTCCTAGTTTTAATTATGAAAAATTGTTCTACTTTAAGTGATGATGAAATAACTCTTATTTGTAAAATTGCAAATTTACACGAACCTACTATATTTGAATATTTATTGAAAGCTAGATTATCTATAGAAAGCCTAGTTACAAGAAGAGATCTTTTAAACCAAAGAAAACTTCATATTAAAAAGAAATTATATCAAACCGATTATGAAAATTATGGAATGGAAAAATTAACAGAAATTGAAATTAAGAATTTAAAGACCAGATTAAAAAATATAGAGGAACAGATATCAAATATTAGATGTGCCCCTTCTAATAAAAGTATTGCAAAAATTATTGGGACAAACTACTCTACTATAAAAATTGCTTCTAATTTTTTGGTTAGAAATTACAAAAAAAAGAGTATTGTGTAAAATGCGTTAGGCATAAGAAAGAGAGCAAGTAATTTTTTCAAAAATTACTTGCTAGTGTTTTTTTGCTTGCCAAATGCAAGCAAAAAAATACCGTCAGCTATGCTGTAAGTCTGGATTTCGCCGACCTGAAACGAAGTGGAAGGGAACGACCAAATATGTTTACTTTTTTTTATTTTTTAGTTAATATCGATTATGAAGATTTTTTTGGCGACAAATAACGATCACAAGAAAGAAGAATTTCAAAAGATTTTTAATGAACACACTTTGCTTACACCAAAAGATATTGGTTTGGATTTTGAATGTGAGGAGACTGGCAAAAATTATGCTGAAAATGCTTATTTGAAGGCAAAAACTTTGTATGATATGGTTAAGGCTCCTGTTTTGGCTGATGATTCTGGGCTTTCTGTTTCTGCTCTTGATGGGGCTCCTGGGCTATACTCTGCCAGATATGGCTCTACAGCTGATAAGAAAATTTCTGATGAAGATAGATGTGTTCTAATTTTAGATAATTTGAAGGATAAAAAAGATAGATCTGCTTTCTATGTGTGTAACTTAACTTTTATTGCCAAGGAATTTAGTGTTTTCTCTGTGCAAGAGACTTTTGAAGGGCTTATATCAAAAGATATGAGAGGTGAAAATGGTTTTGGTTATGACCCAATATTTTTTCTTCCAGAATATAATAAGAATGTGGCAGAGCTTAGTTCTGAAATAAAAAATAGTATATCACACAGAGCAAAGGCTGCAAAAAGAATGAAATTAATTTTAGAGGATATTTATGAAAACTAGAGATGAAGTGCTAGAGAAAGATAAGTGGGATTTGTCTCAACTTTATAAGTCTATTGAAGATTGGGATAAGGAATTTGTTCAATATAAGCAGACTATAAAACGGCTTCCTAATTTTAAAGGGACTCTATCAAACTCATTGAAGAGTTTTAACGATTTTTTAAACTATGAAGCTATTTTAACTAGAGTAGAAGAGAAACTTTTTACATATATATCTTTAAGAACAAGTGAGGATTTGGCTAATCAGGAATTTAATGCTAGACAGTCTATGCTTTATGCAATATACTCTGAAAGATCTCAAATGTCATCTTGGATTCAACCAGAGATTTTGGCTATGGATAAGGATTTGCTTAACTCTTTTATGAATGATGAGCTTTTAAGGGATGATAAATTTAATTTAGAAAAGCTTTGTAGATTAAGAGAGCATACTCCTAATGATGAAGAGAATAAAATTTTATCTATGCTTATTCAGGCAAGGCAAACTTCAAACAAAGCTTTTTCATCTTTGACAAATGTTGATATGTCGTTTGGAGATATTGAGGTTGAAGGTGAAAAGATAGAGTTGACTCAATCATCTTTTTCTCTGTTTTTGCAAAACCCAGATAGAGAAGTTAGAAAAAATGCTTATATGCAATTTTATAATGAATTTGATAAACATAAAAATACTCTAGCTAATCTTTATGAAGGGAGTATCCATTTTGATATTTTTAAATCTAAGATAAAGAGGTATCAATCTTCTTTGGAAGCTTCTCTTTTTCCTAAAAATGTATCACTGGATGTTTATTCAAACTTGGTTAAAACTGTAAATAAACATCTACCAAAGCTTCACAAATACTATGAACTTCGAAAGAAAATTTTAAATGTAGATTCTCTTAAACATTATGATGTTTATGTTCCTCTTATTAGTGATATAAAAATGCATACAAGTTATGAGGATGCTGTAAAAACTATAATAAGTGCTTTGGAGCCTTTAGGGAAAGATTACTGTAACACCTTAGAAAATGGGCTTCTTAACGGCTGGGTTGATAAATATGAAAATAAGGGTAAAAGATCTGGTGCTTTTTCTAGTGGTTGCTATGATAGTCAACCTTATATTCTTATGAACTACAATCCAGATGTTCTTCGAGATGTTTTTACTCTTGCTCATGAAGGTGGCCACTCTATGCACACTTTTATGGCAAATGCAAATAATTGCTATCAAAATTGTAACTATACTATTTTTGAGGCAGAAGTTGCATCAACTGTGAATGAACAACTTTTAGCTGAATACTTAAAAAATAGTTCTGACTCTGATAACTTGAAAGCATACATAATTGGAAAACAGATTGATGATATTATTGCTACACTTTTTAGACAAACTATGTTTGCAGAGTTTGAATTATTAGTTCATAATGCTGGAGAAAGAAATGAAGCTTTAAATTTAGACTTTTTTAGAAAAACTTATAGAGAGTTATTAATAAAGTATTTTGGAAGCTCTTTAGAGCTTGAATCTTTTAGTGATTTAGAAGGGTTAAGAATACCTCACTTTTATAGAGCTTTTTATGTTTTTCAATATGCTACAGGAATTTCTTCTGCTATAACAATAGCAAAAAATATATTAGATAATAAAGATGTTGCTAGAGATAAATATTTTGATTTCTTAAAAACTGGAGGCTCTGATTATCCTCTAAATGCACTTAAAAAGGCTGGTGTGGATATGTCGAAACCGGAGCCTATAGAAACAGCAATAGAGTATTTCGATGAATTAGTAAATAATTTAAAAATATTGACAAAAAATTAGGAGGCAATATGAAAAGGGATATAAAACCTAAGAAGAAACCATTTAAAAGAGCCTACATAAAAACACTTTTATGGGTTGTTGGTCGTGGTATTCAAGCAGTATCAAAAGTTGATAAATCTGTTCAAGAAGAGCTAAAAGATTTACCAAATGGAACAAAATTTTCTATTGAGGTTATGCCTAATGGTGCAAAATTTATAGTAGAAAAAACTCCAAATAATAGACTAAAATTTTTAGGATTAAAAAAGGGAGAAGCAGATTTCACTGTAAAATTTAAAAATATTGAAACTGCTATGTTAGTTTTAACTTTTAGAGAAGCTACTTCAAGAGCTTTAGCTAATGATAGGTTTGTTCCAGATGGACCACTTAGTTTAGCTTGCCTTTTCGTTAGGATTCTAAATTTAACAGAAATTTATCTTTTACCTAAATTTATAGCAAAAAAAGCTGTAAAAAGATATAAATCACCTAAATTCAAACACATTAGAAGAGTTAGAATTTATACAAGATTAATAATAGGAATTTAATTATGGAAAATATATGTAAAGTTTTTAAATCACAAGCAAAAATACTTTCAGGGAATACTGCTTTAGAGCATATTGAATATGAGTTAAACAATTATGACACTAGAAAACCTGTAGTGATTATAAATAAATCACAATTTTCTTCATTGTATATAAAAAAGCTTAAAAAGGCTTTTTATGAAACAAATTTAGTAATTGGAGCAGTAATTACTTTAGAAGAAAATTGTGATATAGATAAAGAAGCAAATAATATATACAGAATTTATAAAGAGCAAAATTGTGATTCTATAATAGTTATAGGCTCATATAATACAGTAAAAGCTGCAAAATTAGCAAATATAAAAATTTCTACTGATTGTTCTGACTATGAAACTTTTTTTAACAAAAGTATAGAAAAACCATTAAGACCTTTTATCTTAATTCCTAATTTGGACGCTGATATATTTGAAGCTTCAAACAAAATATATTACAAAAAAGATTTTATAATTTCAGATTACTTAATTCCAAATGTAATTGTTATAGATAAGAGAATGCTCAAAAAAATTACATCAAAAGAATACTTTGATTGTGCAATAACAACTTTAGCAAGAAGTGTAGAAACATTTCTTCAACCTAATATTACAAATATTGCTAAAGCATATGCAAAATCTTCAATAAACCTAATAAAAGATAGTGTTCATATTTTATCTATAAACAAACAAAAAATTGCAGTTGTAAATGCAAAAATGCTTAGTCAAATATCTTCATCAAATGCAGAAAGAGGTTTAGCAAATTCTTTAGCTAGAGCTATAAAAAAAGTTACAAATATACCATTTGCAAATGCTTTAAGAATTGTAACACCCTACTGTATTGATTTAAAAGTAAAACAGTTTAACATAAACCCTAGAGATTTAATATTTCTAGTATCAGGCAACGAAGATAGTTTTAAAATATCAGAAGAAGCAATAAGTGATATTCTAATAATGGAGTTAAATAAACTGTTCTTTAAATACAATCACAGTGTAGCTTTAAGAGAATTTACAGATGATGAATTAGATAAAATAGTAAATCAAACTTTAGAATATTTAGATAGAAAATATTCTAAAGAAGATATTTTATCAATA
>PDWI01007631.1_pt1 | contig 13000 bp, 9 predicted proteins | sample 1430891 | NCBI WGS metagenome assembly PDWI01 (sample SAMN01162508, study PRJNA174530) | Oral metagenome, whole genome shotgun sequencing project. | biome: Marine environment; feature: Marine mammal; material: Swab sample of the gingival sulcus; isolation source: swab sample of gingival sulcus... | reverse complement strand
ATGAAACGAATTTTCTATAAAATTGTCCTTCATTTCATTGGATATAATTTCTATTTTTTGGATTTTTATTTTATTAGCTTCATTTTTTGATTGTCCATAGCTAAAACAAATTAGATAAGATTGTTTATTTTCTAAGTCCAAGGCAGACAAATAAACTTTAAAATAATCATTAGCAGCAAGCACTCTTTTATAATCTTTAAATATCAACTTTTTATGCCTTAAAAATTCATCAATCAAAGGCGAATGTTTGTCAAATAAGATATCCTTTGTTAAATCATCCGTTTTTTCTTTTATAAACTTATTCAAATCTTGTGTATCTTTACCATTACAAGTATATAAAAAATTAACTGAATCATCTACTAAGTCTCTCACATCATATTTTACACCATATCCTTCTTCTATTATTGTATAAATTTCACTTACAGTATCATTTTCTTTGATTGCATTAAGAAGGTCTATTGTATCTATGTGCTCAGTTTGTAAAATATCCTTATTAAATTCGTATTCTCTTATAGCTCTTTCTTTTAACACTTCTTTTTCAGCTTTACTTTGCTTTTCACTAAATAAAAATAGCATACTATGATTTTTATCATACTCATACCAATTGACATCCACAGCAAAAGCATTAGAAATAAACTTAATAGGAACATATGTTCTGGAATCAATAACTTTTGCTTCTGTCTCAATGTCTACATTAAAACCATTTTCAACATACTTTTTACTATTTATCGGTAGGTAAAACATTTGGTCATTTTTATTAATCACAACAACTTGTTCTTCTGCTAGCCATGTAATATTTGCGTCTAATTCCTCACTAATAAATCTAAGTGGCAACATGGTACTACCATCAGAAACAAAAGGTTTTGCTTCACTATTTGTTATTCTCTTACCATCGATGAATAGTACTATTCTATCAGTATCCTGTTTATTTAGATTATCATTTGCATACAAAAACGAGCCTTGAAAGCATAGCAAAAAAACAAGCATAGTCAAGACTCGTAGTATTCCCATTCTATTTATAGTTACTTTTGTATTAATCGTTTTCAATTTATAACCTCGCCACTCTACAAATTTCAATATCCCTCTTGAATAATTATAGCATAGCAAGTATTTATTTAATAATTATATGAGCTTAGATACAAAAGTTGCAATAATCTTGTAAAATAACAGAAATATAACTATTAAAACTAAATTGTGTAATCTAGGATTCGAAGCATAATCACTAAATGGTTTTATCTTTTTATAGGGTTCATCTGATGGTAATACACAGTCTATAATAAACATCACAATCATTATGATAAATATTAATAAGAATATTTTATCCATAAAGGATATAGATGTTGTAATAACTTGCTTAATAAGCCCAGAATCCATCAACGCATTCATGATGTCGCCGCCTAAAACAACTTTCATACCGCCATACATAAATGAAATAATGGCTCCAAAAATAAACCACTTTATCCACATAAAATAGCTTGACTTACTAAATTTACTTTCTGACAAAAAGATATTCTTAAACCAACGGAACGAATTATCTATATTAGTTTGATATTGCTTAACACTTATTGATTCGATATCTTCGGCTTGGATTCGCCAAAGAGAATCATCAATTTCAAGTAGCATGGTTTCTGTAGAATGCTTGGCAAAATTTACATAACCATTTTTTTCACCCCTTGTGATACCATCTACATAAACAGATTCACCACTTTTTAGACCTATATTAAGCGCATATGAAAATTCATCAGCATCTTTTTCAAGTTTGTCTATTATGTTATTCCTAATATACATATAAATCCTCCAGTAATCTCATATTTTCTTTTTCTTAATCAAATACTTACACATTATACCATGTAAAACAAAGTATTTCTAGTTTGAACTTTTTTATTCTTAAACTATACCACTACAACGAAAGTGCAGGATTTGCATTTAAGCTCAACGCATTTGCCATATCAAGTTTATCTACATAAAAAGCTGCTGATGCTATCATTGCAGCATTATCAGTACAATATTCAAAAGCAGGATAATAAATTGCGATATTATTTTTTGTTGTTTCTTGATTAAATAAATCTCTTAGCCTTGAATTTGCGGCAACACCGCCAGAAACAACTAACTTATCCATATTATATTTTTTACAAGCCCTGATACTCTTATTGACAAGCACTTCAAGAACTGCTTCCTGAAAGGATGCCGCTACATCATCTTTGTTTATTATTACATTCTTCTGTTTTTGACTATTAATATAGTTTAAAACAGCCGTTTTAATACCACTAAAACTAAAATCAAGACTATCAGGTTCTAAATACACTCTCGGAAAATTAATCGCCTTCCCATTACCCTTTTTAGCCGCCTTATCTATTTTAGGTCCACCTGGATACTCAAAACCAAGCGTTCTAGCAACCTTATCATAAGCTTCACCTAAAGCATCGTCTCTACTAGAACCAACAACTTCTATTTCATCATAATCGTGACAAATAGCCAAGTAACTATTACCACCAGACACGACCAGCGCCATATATGGTGGTTCTAAATCTGGATAAGATAACAATGGTGATAGCAAATGTCCTTTTAAATGATTAACCGCTATTAGTGGTTTTTTTAAGGCATAACTAAGAGCTTTTGCATAATTTAAACCCACTAGTAAAGCACCTACCAAACCCGGCCCTTGTGTTACAGCAATTGCATCAACATCACTAAATTGACAATTGGCTTTTTTGAGAGCATTATCCACAACATCAGATATTTTTATCAGATGATTTCTGGATGCTATTTCTGGTACAACACCACCATATTCAACATGAATTGGAATCTGCGTATATATTTCATTCGACAAAACCTCTCTACCATTTTTAACAAGGGCACAAGATGTTTCATCACAGCTACTTTCAATTCCTAAAATTAACACTTTATTATCTCCTCTGATTCTAACCACATAATTACCGCATCTTCGTTGTTATCAATATAATACTTCGGTCTTATCCCCCATGACTTAAAACCAAAAGACTCATACAAACGTATCGCAGGTGTATTAGACACTCTACATTCCAGTGTAAAGCTCTCTATCTTTTCTTTTTCTATATCCTCAAAAATTCTACATAAAAGTTTTTTAGCAATACCCTTACCTCGATATTCACTTAAAACAGCAACATTAGTAATATGAGCCTGATCTAGTATTTTCCAGTATCCTATATAGCCAATGATATCTTCACCTATTTGAGCAACATAATAATGAGCCATCTCATTATTATCTATTTCATTAACAAATGACTCCCGCGACCAAGCATCACTAAAGGTCTTTTTTTCTATACTATGTATAAAGTCAACATCTTGACTACACGCAATTCTTATCGTTACTTTTAGTCCTTGCATCTTTTTCTCTTTCTGCTTGGGGTTTTCTTAAATAAACTGGTAAGGCTTCGTTATATGCTACTTCTTTATATCCGTAAGCTTTAGCTGCCATATAAACCCCTTCTGAATTAGCGAGTTTATAATGATCATCAATTTTTGCTATGGTTATCTCTTCAATATGCTCAATGTCATCTTTATATTTTACTATGCCATCACCAACAAACAAAACAGGCTTAGCATAAACATTTAGTCTATCAATAAGTTCTTCAAAGGCTAAAGCAGTTGGTTCTAATAAAATGTCACCACCAAAACCATCATAAACTGCTGTATATACCCTAGAACGCCTAGCATCCATAATTGGACACACTATTCCCTGATGGTTTTTACCATGATAAGATAAGGCTTGCAATGTTGATACAGGATATAACGGCACATTTATAGCATGAGCCAAGCCCTTAGCCACAGACAACGCTATTCTGATTCCAGTAAATGAACCCGGTCCATTGGCAATATAAATAGCAGCTATATCATTAATATCCACATTTTCTTTTTGCAATAGATTATCCATTAATACCATCAGTTCTTCTGAATGGGTATTACCATTTTCTATACTAATTGAGGATAAGTCTTTTTCATCTCTAATAAGACATACACTAGCCGACCTTGCAGAAGCATCAAAAGCTAATTCTACCATGCTAGCCTCCTATCATCAAAAAAATCTATACTAACAAGGCGTTTAGTTGGACTTAGCACCTCAAAATTTACTCTTATCAATTTATCACTTAATTCAGATAGATAGTCAATAATGGTATCTGCCCATTCAACTAAAATTAAAGAATCGTCTCTAAAATAATCTTCAAAACCAATGTTGTAAAGTTCTTCTTCATCATCTATTCGATAAACATCAGAATGAAACACCTTACACTTTTTTGCCTCATAAGGTACAACAATGGCAAAAGTAGGACTTGTTATATCCTCTTTCACACCTAGCTCTTTTAGCAAAAAAGATGTGAACGTTGTTTTGCCAGCACCGATGGTACCTTCTAAACAAACAACATCCCCCACTTGAAAAACATCCGCCAGCTTGATGGCTAAGTTCTTTGTATCTTCTAAGTTATTTAATTCTATTCTTTGCATTTTTTCTCCATTAGTAGTTTATACATGCTTCGCATATCCTTGTTAAGATCCATTCGACTTCATTCGCTTCGCTCATTACGCTCAGGATGGCAATACGCTGCCGTAAGCTCAGACAAAAAAGTGAAGTTTCAATAGTATAAGATACACTTCGACTGCGAAGAAAAGCTTACGAGTTTTCTAAGCACAAAGACTGGCGAGCAAGATTAGGCATCAGCTAATCGATAAGCGAGCGAATGTGTCGTTACTATGAAACGAGCAAACGTCTGAGCATTTTCATATACAATAACAGCAATATACGGAGCGACTTATGACGTCAAATAAGCGTGGATAAACTCGTCGATTTTGCCGTCCATCACATCCTCAAGCCTTGCAGACTCAAAATTTGTTCTATGGTCCTTCACCATCTGGTAAGGATGAAAAACATAAGAACGAATTTGTGAACCCCACGAATTTTCAGAATAATCACCATGTAATTCATCAATCGTTTCTTTGTGTTCCGTTTCCCTTAATACGATTAGCTTTGAGATGAGCATTTTCATTGCAGTTTGTCTATTTTTAATCTGCGAGCGTTCGTTTTGACATTGTACAACAATCCCTGTCGGTAAATGAGTGATTCTAACTGCTGAATCGGTTGTATTAACATGCTGACCACCAGCACCAGAAGCTCTGTAAGTATCTATTTTTAAATCATTTGGGTTAATTTCAACCTCACTCACCTCATCTTCTAGTTCAGGTATAATATCAACAGCTGCAAAAGACGTGTGCCTTCTACCCGTAGAATCATAAGGTGATATTCTAACTATCCTATGTACACCATGTTCAGAACGCAAAAAACCATAAGCATTCTCACCAATGATTTTAAAAGATGCATTCTTCAAACCAGCCGCAGTATCATACTGCTCATCCAAAATTTCTACCTTATAGTTCATTCTTTCAGCCCATCTTAGATACATTCTATAGAGCATTTCATTCCAATCTTGGGCATCCCTTCCCCCGCTTCCAGCGTGCACAGAAACAATTGCACTAAGCGAATCATGCTCACCATCTAAAAGAGTTTTAAGTCTCATTCTTTCAGTTAATTCTTGCAGTTCTTTTAAACCATTACGTAAATCATGCCTCATACTAAGATCTTGTTCAGCAAAGGCTATTTCACAAATAAGCTCCAAATCTTCTTTTCTATTAATTAAATCATCAAAATCCGCTATAGCTGAAGTTATCTGTTTTTGTTTTTTACTAAGTGCAACCGACTTATCAGCATCTTGCCAGACCGCTGAATCCATCAGTTTGTTTTCGATATCTGCAAGTTCTTTTTTTAGAGTAGCAATGTCAAAGATACTGTGCTATATCTTCTAATACCAGTGTTAAGTTATCTAGCTCTTTTTTTGCATTTTCAAATTCTATCATTGTTTACTCCTCGGCAGGAACTTCAACACTCTTGTTGATACAACAGTTTTTGTATTTTTTGCCACTACCACATGGACAAGGACTATTTCTGCCTATTTTAGCCTCTCTACGTTTAACAGGTTTTGGCTTTGACGTACCATGTGTTTCAGAAGTTATCACAACTGATTGTTTAACCTCTGTATTCATCTCAGCTTCAGCATGGAAGACAAGCTCCAATGTATCTTGTTTAATAGATTCGATCATCTCATCAAACATATCAAAACCTTCAGTTTGATAAGCAATAATTGGATTAACATTACCAATCGCTCTCAGCCCAATACCTTGTTTTAACTGATCCATAGCATCTATGTGATCCATCCACTTATCATCAACTGTTTTTAGAAGGGCAAAACGCTCAACGTCACGCATTTTTTCTGAACCTACAGCCTGTTCTATATCTTCATAAAAAGACTTCGCTTTTTCAAGCACCTGCTCTTTCAGTTCATCCACTCCGTCAAGTTCTTTCATTGCTAAATCTAATTTATTTTTAAAGATAATATCTTGTAATTCATGTTCTAAACCTTTTATATCCCAATCATCACTGATATCCGTATTAGCGGTAAACCTTGAAACAGCACCCTCCACGTAGCTTTCAAGCATAGTTAAAATATGTTCTTTTACGTTATCACCATGCAAAACTCTACGTCTTTCATCATAAATGATAGTACGCTGTCTATTCATAACGTCATCATACTGTAAAACATTTTTTCTGATATCAAAGTTTCTACCTTCAACCTTTTTCTGAGCATTCTGTAACGATTTAGAAACCATACCAACTTCAATTTCCATATCATCTTTTAAGCCCATCTTAGTGATCATATTGATAACCCTTTCCGACATAAAAAGCCTCATCAAATCATCTTCCATCGATAAGAAAAATTGGGTAGAACCTGGGTCACCCTGTCTACCAGCACGACCTCTCAACTGGTTGTCTATACGTCTAGATTCGTGACGTTCAGTACCCATGATACAAAGTCCACCAGCTGCTTTTACCTTTTCTGCTTCGGCATCAGTTTCAACTTTAAACTCATTAAATAAACGCTTGTACTCTTCTTGTTCTTCTTTGATTTCTTCCACAATAAATGGCGAAGTAACCATAGTCAAAGTTTTATCATCAGCACCACGCTTTTTCATTTCTTTTAACGCCATAAATTCTGGGTTTCCACCAAGCACAATGTCAGTACCCCTACCAGCCATGTTTGTAGCAATTGTCACCGCGCCAAATCGACCTGCCTGAGCAACAATTTCAGCCTCTCTGTCATGGTGTTTTGCATTAAGTACTTCGTGTTTAATACCTCTACGTTTTAGTAAAGTACTTAAAAGTTCTGACACTTCAATAGTGATAGTACCAATTAGAATAGGTTGCCCTGTTTTATGTCTTTCTTCAGCTTCATCAGCTATTCGTTCGTACTTAGCCTTTAAACTACCAACAATGACATCTTCTTTATCTTCCCTTGCAATTGGTTTATTTGTTGGGATAACAGTAACCGGCATATTATAAATTTGAATAAACTCGTCTTCTTCTGTTTTTGCAGTACCTGTCATACCAGATAATTTATTATACTGTCTAAAATAGTTTTGGAGGGTAATCGTTGCTAGAGTTTGTGATTCTTTTCTAACCTCTAAACCTTCTTTTGCCTCAATTGCTTGGTGCAGTCCGTTTGAATACCGTCTACCATGCATAATACGACCAGTAAATTCATCAACTATATAAACCTGACCATCTTTCACAACATAGTCTTGGTCTCTTTTCATCATGTAAATAGCATAGAGTGCCTGCTTAATGTGGTGATTCACTTCCATGTTATCTGGATCTGCTAAGTTTTCTACACCAAAATAAGCTTCCGCTTTTTTATCACCACTTTCTTCATTTAAAGTGACTCTCTTTTCTTTTTCTTCAATAATTAAATCTTCTGCCTTATTTAGACTAAGAGCAAAACTATTCGCCTTATGATATAAATCGGTTGGCTTATTACCCATACCCGATATAATAAGTGGCGTTCTAGCTTCGTCAACTAAGATAGAATCGACCTCGTCGATAATTGCGTAATTTAATTCTTTTTGAACTAGGTTATCTGGATTTACACTCATATTATCTCTCAGATAATCAAAACCAAATTCATTATTTGTGCCGTAAGTAATATCCATTTCGTACTGTTTACTTCTTTCAGCACCCTTCACATCATTAGTTATGCAACCAACGGTCATACCTAAAAATTCAAAGACTTTACCCATCCAGTCTCTGTCACGTCTAGCTAGGTAATCGTTTACTGTAACAACGTGCACACCTCGACCACTTAAAGCATTTAAATAGGCAGGTAACGTAGCAACCAACGTTTTACCTTCACCTGTTTTCATTTCTGCAATATTACCTTGATGTAAAACAATACCACCCATCAACTGAACCCTATAATGCCTTTTACCAAGAACCCTAACAGATGTTTCTCTGACAAGTGCAAAAGCTTCATGTAAGAGATTATCAAGTTCTTCGCCATCCTTTGCTCTCTTTCTTAAAGAATTAGAAAATTCTATCAGCTCATTATCATTCATAGCCTTAAATTTAGGTTCTAATTCTTCTATTAAATTTACATCTTTTTCAAGTTTTTTTATTGCCTTAGTGGCAAAACGGTCTTGTACCCAATCTTTTAGTCCCATCGTTTCTTCTCCTTACACAAAAAATCCTCTTTTGGAAGCCATCGTATCTTGTATGATTACTACTATTCCGATGGCAATAATGATATCAGCTATCGATATAGCAGCAACACCTGGATAAAAATCTGGCATATGCACTATTTTACCCAAATAATCAGTATACTTATCTAAGCTTTCAAGCTGGACATAATTCACTAAATTTCCAGTTTTTATTGCTAATTTCATCTTTGACATTTTGTCCGTAATGCTATTTACATAAAGTGGCATTTTAAAGCTGTTGATTGCTAAAACAAAAATATTTATGGCAGAACCCAGCACTAATAATTTAAACCCTTTTTTAGAAATATTACATAACAAAAATACAAAGAGTATGATATAACCAACAAAATATATTAGGCATGAATACTGTGCAATAATATCAATCCCACCTAAAAAGAAAGGTAAGAGTTGTATAATCACTGATAAAATAAAGATATTTAAATGTCTTAAATTTAATTTAGACAAATAAGCTACACGCCCACCTCTTAAAATTCCTATCAGTATACCCAGTAATATAGCTTCTACCCACACATTTCAACTCCTTTACTTGTCTTTTTTGCGATTAGCTTCCTTAACTGCCAGTATTTTCAGTCATTTAGGTCTATCTAAACTCCTTCATACAATCTCTTGTCGCGTTACTACTCATCAAAAAATCCTGCGTAAACTATTAATTTTTACTTAATAAATATCATCCTAAAATTGTTACCATTTTCATCAACTGTTAAACTAACTTCACCAGCACTTTCTCTTTTAATAAGCTCTTTGGCAAAGAAGAACTCTACGCCATTGACACTTAAAACATTTGAATCTATTTTATTTAATTGAGATATTTCTCTATAATATGATGGAAATGGTTTACCGTTGTCTTTATAATCTATGATGACTTTAGATTTTTCTTCTTTAACAGATATTTCAATTAAAGCATCTATACCAAGTTGACTTGCTGCAATCAGTCCATTTATCACTAAATTTTGAAAAATATGCTTAAAGCTATCTTGATTCATTCTAATCATGATATTATCTTTACATGCTATTTCCACCACGTGTCTTGTATTTTCAAAATATCTAGCCATCTGAGAAATGGAACTGCTTAAATTACGAGCAACTTCTATCCCTTTTGGTTTTTCTTTATCTTCTTTTAAGTATTGCCTAAATAAATCAAATCTCATGGCAACAGAAGCTGATAAATATAAACCTTCATACACTCTATTTTTCACTATCTTAATATAGTTTTTAGATGCAGTATCTTTAAATATAAAATCATTTTCCTTCAAATAGTTTATATTCTCACCAAAGTTCTTACTTAAACTAGAAGATACAAAAGAGGCTATCCTCCCCATCAATCTAATACTATCTTTACTATTTTCAGTAATTTCCTTTGTTTTTACATCTTTTAAAATAGTATTTTCTTTTCTAAGCGCTTCTGCATCCCTATGCAGAGCGTCATTTTTAATGCGATATTCTTTTAATTTTCTTTCTAATTCCTCAATCTTTTTCATATCTTCTTTACGAGGAAGATTTTGGGTAGCTTGCACTGGTGGAATTATAGGTTTAGCTGAATTTTCTTCTTGTGTTACCACAGTAGTTGCTACTTCGTGCTGAGCTTCAGGATTAACTTTTGCTTTTAACATTAAGCTTTCAGTTTGCTTTTGAATAGCCTTTTTATTTTCTTCTAGCTGTTTTAAAGTTTTTTCTTCTGCTTCTGTTTTTTGCTTCAAGAGCTGTTGCGTATTGCTGAGTAGTTTAGCAGAAGAATATTCTAGTTCAGGATTTGACATAATCATGATATATCCCTTACCAAAACTTGCATCTTCATGTTCTGTTACCGTTAATTTTAAGGGAATTGCCACACCACTCTTATTTAAAACATGAAAATTATCTTCCAGTAGTATTTCATCTTTATGACCTATCCTAACACTTTCCTCAAATCGCTTTTTGTCTTTTTTAGAAAAAATCTTAGCCACCGGATTATTAATAATAGTCTCTTTATTGTGCGCTATTAAATTTTCCATCTGCTTTGAAATGTACTTACAATTGCCTTCCTTATTAACAAATATAATAGCTTCTTCAAAAGGAAAATCAGCAAGATTAAAACTTTTTTCGTCAAACTTATGTCTCTTTTTGATAATAAAGTGCTTTCTATCAGCATATTCTGCCAAATAAATATACATAGCCCCAATAAAACAAGTACAAAGAACTAAAATAACACCAATTATTTTATCCAACGACTCTATATTATCATTAAATATGACAAACAAACCATAAAATACAGCCATTAATGACATATCAATGATACCATACACAAAACCTGCTCGCATTAGGATAAAGGAGTATATAATGAGTAAGATATAGCCTGAATAAAAAGAAGATGTTGCTTCAAAAGGAATGTACCTTAATGAAAACAAATGTGAAAAAGACATGATTAAAACTAGAATAGGTATCAGTTTTCTAAAATGTGGTTTAAATTTTTCTATATAACTAAGGGAAAAAACAATCATAAAAGTTGGTATCACAATAGCAAATCTAATAAACCAAATAAAACCCTTTAGTCGTGGAAATAAAAGGTAATCTACTGCACCAAATATTAAAAATATAATAACACCAATGATGATACTAATTCTTCTATGAGATAGAAAATGAGGCATGGTTTCTTTTAAATACTCTTCTTCTATTTCACTCCCTGAAAAATGCATTTTAAATTCGTCTATGCCAAGTGAACTTGGACTTTCTGTAAAAAGTGTCAAGAAATCTTTTTTCATTATTGTTATTCTCCCTATTTAAGCCTAACTACTGTAACACCAGCGCCGCCTTCACCCTGAACTCCTGAGCGCAGGCGTTTGATATAGCTTTGTTTTTTCAAATATGCAATTATTTCTCGTTTTAACTTACCTGAACCCAAACCATGTATCACAAACACTTCTTTTAAACCAGATACCATGGCTTCATCTAAAAATTTATCAAGTTCGTGGATTGCCTCTAACACATTTTTACCATGTAAGTCAATTTCTGTCTTTGAACTTGATACAGCGTTGATACTTGTACCATAAGAAAGTGTATTTTTAGGGTCATATATCCCTATTTTCTTTTTTTGCTTTCTCTTGGACGCTTCCCTTAAATCATCTTTTTTGACAAATAAACTCATGGCTCCTGCCATCACTTTTAAATCATCTGTCTTTTTACTTATTTCCAGCAAGGTAGCATTCATACCCAGACTCATCACAAAATAGTCTTTACCAATTTCAAGCTTGTCAGGAATTATCCCATTATCCTTATATGGAGTCTGATGATTCTGAACATTCTTTTTATCTGTTTTCGATATGCGTTGTTTTATACTAAGCACATCTGAATTACTGTTGATAGATTTATCAATATCCTTTAAGTCCTTTAAAGCTAAATCCATTTCTGCTTTTGTATGGGCAACTATTTGCCTTGCTTCTGTTTTAGCATCATTAATTATTTTTTCTGACTTTTGTCTTAGTTTTTCACTTTTATCTTCTAGTTCTTTTAGCTTTTTTTCTGCTTTAATCTTTGCGTCATTTGCTATTTTTCTATCTTTTTCTGCCTGTGATAATTTTAATTCTATTTCACTTAAAATATCCTCGAATTGTATATCTTCGTGTTTAATTATCTTTTTAGCTTCACTTATTATTTCTTCATTTAATCCCAATCTTCTACTAATTTCAAAGGCATTAGACTTACCAGGAATCCCTATCATTAGTCTATATGTAGGTATTAATTTTTCAACATCAAATTCAACCGATGCATTTTGAAACCCTTCTTGTAAAAGAGCAAACTGCTTTAATTCAGAATAGTGTGTTGTAGCAATCACCGTCGCACCCTTTTCTTTTACCTCTTTTAATATTGATATAGCAAGGGCAGCTCCTTCTGTCGGATCAGTTCCTGCACCAAGTTCGTCAAATAGTAACAAAGAATCTTCCTTAGCATCCTTAACCATAGTCACTATATTTTGCATGTGTGATGAAAAAGTTGATAAGCTTTGGTCAATACTTTGTTCATCACCAATGTCTGCATAAATCTTTTCAAAAACACCAAACTTCGCCCCCGACTTGGCAGGTACAAAAAAGCCTGATAATGCCATAGCTGTCAATAAAGCCACTGTTTTGATAGCTACCGTTTTACCCCCAGTATTTGGACCAGTTATGATGAGTGCTGTATAGGTATTTCCTATACTAAAATCTATTGGTACACATTCTGCCTTATCAATAAAAGGGTGTCTTGCTTGCCTTAATTCTATCACTTTTTTATCACTTACAATAGGTTTAACACCATCTATATCATGAGCAAATCTAGCCTTAGCAAAAACAAAGTCAAGTTCACAGACGCTCTCATAAGTTATTTTTATATCATCAGCTCTGTCTTGCAC
>PDWI01007630.1_pt1 | contig 13002 bp, 11 predicted proteins | sample 1430891 | NCBI WGS metagenome assembly PDWI01 (sample SAMN01162508, study PRJNA174530) | Oral metagenome, whole genome shotgun sequencing project. | biome: Marine environment; feature: Marine mammal; material: Swab sample of the gingival sulcus; isolation source: swab sample of gingival sulcus... | reverse complement strand
CTAAACTCTTTGCGAATTTTAGATATTATATCTTTTTAATAATAAAAACAGTGTTATGAATAATAACAAACAAAAATCGATGTCATGGTTTGCTTTTCAGATTATGAGATTAGTTATGAATATAAGAAAAAAATATAGAAATCTTGAAGAAGAAACTAATTTTATAGATATAAAAGTAGGCGATTATGTTCTTGATTTTGGATGTGGTTTAGGTTTTAATACTATTCCGGCAGCAAAGATAGTTGGTGAACAAGGAGTTGTATTTGCACTTGATTTAAGTAAACAATCAATAAAGATTATAGAAAATAAAATCCGTAAAAATAATTTTGATAATATAAAAGTTATTCTATCCGATTGTGATACAGGGCTAAAGAATGAGAGTATAGATTTAGTATTACTTCATAATACCCTTCCTCTTATTAAAGAAAAACAGAAAGTATTAAACGAAATAACTCGAATTCTCAAAATAGGTGGTAGATTATCTTATATGAGCCGTATTGGCTCTAAAATTTATGGAAAAGATAATATCACAGATACAAAATTAAAAGAAATTTTAAAGTTTAATTTTAAGTTAATAACAGAAAGAAAAGGGCATTTAATATTTGAGCGAACAAATTAACCAACTATGGATTTTGTTCCATTAAATTATTTCCTGAAACCTCATCGGCAGGGATTTTAAATATTGGAGCATCTGAGTTCCAATAAACACCATTACGTAGAGGTTTTTGCAATCTTTTTAAATTATGGTATCTGTCTCCTTCGAAACATAATTCTCTTATACGTTCGGCTCTAACACTATCTAAAAGGTCTCCTATTGTAACTGTTTCGGGAGTATAGTTTTCTCCAAAAGCTCTTTCTCTAAGCAAATTATAGCTTTCTAAAGCAAGGTTGTCAAACCCATGATTTTGACCTGCTAAAATAGACTCGGCACGAATTAAGTGCATTTCTGCAAGTCTTATATAAACTCTGTTTAATGGTTGAGATTCTCCTTCTACAACATCTTCGTTATACTTATTAATGTAATACAGTACAAAATATTTATTTATCATATTTCTTCTTAAATCATTTTCGTGATATAAGTTATACATTTCTTCGTTTGTTTGAAATAAAGGATTTTTGTTTCTACTGTATGCATCAATAAGACTATTGCTATTATCGGTACTTATATTTACAATTTGAAAAATAACTTCGGGATTGTATTCGTTGCCTGATAGTTTAAAGATATCTTCGTAATTTTCGGAAAGTTGATATGCTCCGTTATTAATTACATCGTCAGAATATTGAAATGCAAGTTGATAATCACCTTTAAAAAAACTAACTCTTGCCAACATTGCCGTTGCCGACATTGATGAGGCTAGATAAGATGAACTTATAACCCCTGCATCTTCGAGTAGTTGTTTTGCCTCTTGTAAATCGGCTATAATATTGTTATAAACATCTTCTACAGAATTTCTAGCCATATTTAGACTATCAGGATTTGTAGATGGATTTTTTCTATACGGAACGCCAAGTTGTGTGTTTCCGCCCGGATTATTTACATTGTATGGTTTAGCGAAAAATCTTACAAGTTCAAAATGACAAACTGCTCGAATAAACAATGCTTCTCCTTTAAGTCTATCTTTATTATGTTTAAATTCGGCATCGTCAATATTCTTATTATCAACGGCATAAACAACATTATTAGCACGATTTATTGCCGAATAAGCAGTACTCCAAAAATGTGCAATCTCGGTAATTTGTGGCGATGTTGTCATTGAATATATTTCGTATTTTCCAAACCTATTTAGTTTTTGTTCGTTACCGATAGTTGTTTGGTCTGCTAATAAATCTGCATATATTACAGGATTTCCTCCCAACATCGAACTCGATTGTAAGCCGTCATAAGCACCATTAAGCACTAATTGTATGTCTCTTGTGCTATTAATTGCCATATTGTTTGGAATTCTATCGTTTAAATCTGTTTCGAGCAATTTTTCGCAAGAATTAAGTCCTAAACTTAAAATTGTTGCAAGTGCTATTATTTTAAAAATGATATTTATCTTTTTCATAACTTATTTTTTTTAAAATGATATTTGAATACCTCCAATTATTGTTCTGGCTTGAGGAGTTGCAAATGATGGAGCTGCAAAAGACACATTGGAGTCGGGGTCTGAAGCTCTTGTATTTCGCAATACTTCGGGATCCCAGCCGGGATAATTGGTTAGAGTTATTAAGTTGTTACCCGATATGTATATTCTAAGGTTTGTTAAGTGTAATTTTTTACAAATATTTTTATTAAAACTATATCCTAACGATATATTTTTTAATCTAATAAAAGATGCTTCGTACAAAAATCTTGTTGAGTTAACATAAGTAGAATATTGGTTTAGTCCGGGAACTTCGTTATTTTGGTTTGTATTAGAAAAAGCATCAAGTATTTCGGGACGTTGAGCTATAGACGTGTAATCTCCTATCATACGTTTTGCTTGGTCATCGTATATTGTATTTCCGTATTGGTAGGTAAATAAGAAATTAAAATCAAATCCTTTATAACTAAATGTATTTGTAATTCCGCCTACAATTTTAGGAAATGGGCTACCTGCCGGTTTTCTATTATCGCCATAAAAATCTCCTGTCGGATTAGCATAGGTCATTAAATTTCCATTAAGGTCGTAATATAATTCTGTTCCGGCGGGTACTAATACTGTTTGTTGTTCTCCGTTTGCATCTAAAACGGGTGTTCCGTCAACGTTCCAAAGACCTATTTCGCCGTCTTCTTGTTGTATTCCTGCCCATTCTACAAGATATGCTATTCCTACAGGATAATCTTGAATAACTCTGGCATCTCCGCCTGTATGATTATCAAAAGCATCGGGAGGTAATCCACCAACATCGGTTACTTTGTTTCTATTAAATGCGATGTTAAAGTTGGTTGTCCATTTAAAATCTTTTTGAATATTATGCGATGTCATATCAAACTCGATACCGTTGTTTTTCATCGCACCTATGTTTTGCCATATACTTGTATATCCCGAAGAACTTGGCAATGTTACTTGTAATAATAGGTCTGAACTGCGTTTATCGTAATATGTTAAACTACCGCTTATCCTATTATTAAAAAATCCGTAATCTACGTTAACATCAAACATTATAGATTTTTCCCAACTTAAATATGGATTTAATAATGTTGACGGAACTATTGCTGCAGCTCCATTGTATCCTCCTACGGCAGAAAAGAAACCAAGATGTGCATAATCATCAATATTTGCATTACCTGTAAGTCCATAACTTGTACGTAATTTAAGGAAACTTATTGTTTTTATATTTTGTATAAATTCTTCGTCGCTTAAAATCCATCCTAAAGATACGGCAGGGAAAGTACCATATTTGTTATTCTTACCAAATCTAGAAGAACCGTCTGTTCTTATACTAAAACCGGCAAGATATTTATTGTACAATTTATAATTTACTCTAAAGAAGTAAGAGTCGAAAGCAAATGCACTAGAATAGCTGTATCCGGTCATATTGCTTGGGTCAGCAGAGCCGGGACTTGTTAAATTATCGTTAGGGAAATTCCAGCCGTTTAATCCTACTCCTCTTGTGTTAGAGTGTTGGTAAGCATGACCTAATGTAAAGTCTGCTTCTTGATTTTCTCCAATTTTACTGTTATAAGTAAAATAGTTATTTGTAGTAAAATTAAAGATATTTGTTCGTCTATCCCATGCAGATGAAACAGAGCCTGTGTCTTGAGTATTTCTAAAACGGAATTCATCTTCGGAAAGGTTCATAAAATCTACTCCAAATTCGCTTTTAAACGACAAATTTTCGAGGATTTGATAATTTAAATATATTCCTGATATTGACCTAAATGAGTTTGCTTGAAAATGCCAATTTTCTAATTGCCATAACGGGTTGTTATAAGGATCGAAATAAGAGCCGTCTTCGTTATAAATTGGTAAATAGGGTAGCTTTTGTTGAGCCAATCCTAAACCACCGGCATCGCCTGTAGGAACACGATTGTTTTTACTGTAAGATACAGACATATTTGTTCCAAGGCTTAATTTATCGGTTGCCTTATTCTCTATATTTATACGTCCGCTTAATCTGTCGTAGGAGTTTCCTATTACAAAACCTTCTTCGTCTTTGTAAGTCATTCCGACATAAAAAATTGTTTTTTCGTTTCCACCTTGTGCCGAAGCACTTAATTCTTGTACAAAACCTCTTCTTAATACTTTGTCAATCCAATCTGTACCACCTATTTGGGCAATACTGTCAGCCATTCCTCTTGTTATTGCATCTCCATTTGAGGGAGTATATATTATTGCATTTTCGGGTTCTTTTCCAAGACCTTTTTGCTCTCTTGCTAAATCTCTTAAACCAAGTTGTTCGCTTGCAGAAATAAGATTAAGTCTATTTGCAGCTTCGGTAAATCCGGAATAATAATTTACATTAAATTTTGTCTCTCCTGCTTTACCTTTTTTTGTAGTAATAAGCACAACTCCGTTAGCACCTCTCGACCCGTAAATAGATGCAGCAGCGGCATCTTTAAGTATTTGTATAGACTCTATATCGTTAGGGTTTAGGTCTGATAAAGCATTAAAACTTGAACCGGTATTATTTGCAGAAAAATCGCCGTTAGTAACAGGTATTCCGTCTATCACATAAAGAGGTTGTGAACCTGCTGATATAGAGTTAGTTCCTCTAACTTTAACATTTATAGCAGAACCTGCCATACCATTAGATGTGGTTACCTGTACACCTGCTGCACGTCCTTGCATACTACTTTCAAGACTTGGTAAAACTGCATCGCCAAGGTCGTCTGCACCAATAGATGTTATGGCTCCTGTTACATCTCTTTTTTGTCGTCTTCCGTAACCTATTACTACAACATCTTCTAAAACTACAGCATCTTCTTTCATAACAGCATCAAGAACTGTCGCTTTGTTAGCTATTATTTTTACAGTAAATTCTTGTGTTTTAAGACCTATAAAAGAAATCTCTATTATTTGTTCTCCAACCGGAATTTTAGGAATAGAATATTTTCCGTCAAAGTCGGTAATAACACCAATATCCTTACCTTTTACAACAACATTAGTACCGTATAAAGGTTCTCCATTTTCATCTGTTACCGTACCTTGCAGACTTCCTGTTTGTGCAAATACTGTTCCTACTACTATAGAAAATAACAGAAACAATGATAATTTGTTAATTATTTTCATAAAACATCTTAATTTTTTGTAAAAATAATAAAATACAATATTCTACAAGGTTATTTACCTTACATTTTTTTATTTACTCGTTTTTTTCTATGTTTCGCAAAATGAAAATATGTTTCACTGCGGTTTTTGCTGACATTATTATATTGTGTATAATTTATTTATTCATGTTTTACGAGTAATTTTAAATTAAGATATATATTTGTAAAAAATAAACTATGGTATGAATAAATTTCTACTAATATTATTATTACTATTTTGCACATTATTAAAAGTAAATGCGGCATGGCTTTTATTACCAATGGATGAAAAACAAACCGACCACTTAAAAGCTTATGGCATAACGTATTGGACTTTGCAGAACGAAGTTGAAGCATGGTGGTTACTAAATTATAGAGGTGGCAGTTTTTTAACATATTTTAGTGTAGAGATAGAGCAAGAGTGTATTCTACGTGGTGTAAGCTATGAAGTACTTGCTGATGCTCAAAAAAATGCTATTTTTAATTCTATTTCTTCACCCTCAGTGAATATGGATGCTGTAAAATTAGAAAAAGCTCCCAAAATTGCTGTTTACTCTCCACCAACAACTCAACCTTGGGACGATGCTGTTACTTTAGTTTTAACTTATGCCGAAATTCCTTATGATAAAATATATGATAAAGAGGTTTTAAACGGAGAGTTAAGCAAATACGATTGGTTACATCTTCATCATGAAGATTTTACCGGTCAGTATGGCAAATTTTACGGTGCTTATAGTAGAATGCAATGGTATAGAGAGCAACAAGCACAGAGCGAGCAAGATGCTTTATCTATGGGATTTAATAAAGTGTCGTTGTTGAAGTTAGCAGTAGCAAAAACCATAAAGACTTATGTATTTGAAGGCGGTTTTTTATTTGCAATGTGTTCGGCAACCGACTCTTTCGATATTGCTTTATCTGCCGAAGGGGTTGATATTTGTGAATCAATGTTTGATGGCGACCCTGCCGACCCTGATGCTCAATCTAAAATAGATTACTCAAAATGCTTAGCTTTTAAAGATTTCACTCTTGTTAGAAATCCTCTTGAGTATGAGTTTTCAGATATTGATGTAACTCAGTCAAAAAAGATAGCAAAAGGAGAAGATTATTTTACATTGTTTGAATTTTCGGCAAAATGGGATCCTGTTCCGTCTATGCTTTGTCAAAACCATAAAACACTAATCAAAGGTTTTATGGGGCAAACTACGGCTTTTAGGTCGTCTTTGGTAAAATCGTCTGTTCTTGTAATGGGCGAAAATAAATCGTCAAAAGAAGCCAGATATATACACGATGAACTTGGAAAAGGAATGTGGACTTTCTATGGCGGACACGACCCCGAAGACTATCGTCATTATGTAGGCGATGAACATACCGACCTTAAATTATATCCCAACTCACCCGGATATAGACTTATATTAAATAATGTATTGTTCCCTGCTGCAAAAAAGAAAAAACTTAAAACCTAAAATCCGAATTATGTCGGTTTTTTATTTTGTATAAATTTAAGGTTTAAACTCAAATGTAACTTTTCCTGTTTGATATCCTGAGTTGGGTTTCTTTTCGTATTTCCACCTTTTTAAAGTGTTTATAGCCAACTCGTTGCACTCTGCACAGTTTGTATAAACAATATTTATATTTGACACATTACCGTTGGCATCAACATGAAAACTTAGAGTAACTTTTCCAAACATATTATCCCTATTGGGAGGTTGAGGACTATTAATTTTACGTCTAGAGCCAACATCTCCGCCGTGTCCACCAGGGCCGTTATTACTTCCGTTGTTTCCTACTCCTGTTCCAGGGTTTCCTGAACCGGTACCATCACCAGAATTACCACTACCACTACCATTACCAAACATATTACCATTTATAATATTATTGAGGTTACTATTTAGTTTTTGCTCGGTAGTTGTATTATCTGTACTTTCTGTATTATTATTTGTGTTATTGTTGTTGTCGTTATTATTAACAACATCACTTGATTGTAAGGAGGCAGCATCTTCAAAGCTCTGAGTAGTTACACCTGTGTTAGAAGGGGTATGAGTAGAGGCATTGTGTTCTTTTGATGTGGTAGATGACGACTCTCCGGCATTGATGTTTCCACCACCTCCAAAATCAAGCAATATTCCCTCTTCGGGGGGAAGAGGCAAAGGGGTAGTAAAACCTAACAATAGCAATAGCAAAAAAGCAACAATAGCAAATATTATTGCTCCTATTATGCCATGTATATGTTGTTTTACAAATGTCATTTAATGTTGTATAGGTTTAGTTGCTAAAATCAATTTCCATTGATTATCTTTAGCAATATTCATTATTTTAACTACTTCTTCCATTGGAACAGTTTTATCTACATGCAATGATACAAATGGTTCTTCTTGACCTGCAACTTCTTTTTTTAAGAGAGTTTCTATATCATCAGGCTTACAGTAGCTTGTTCCAACGGCATATAAATATGTTCCGTCTTTTTTGTCCTTTATCGATACCGAAGCAATAGGATTTGCCGATGTTTGGCTATTGCTAGACGGTAATAATAATTTTAAGGCATTAGGTGCTATTAGTGTAGATGTTACCATAAAAAATATAAGCAACAAGAACACTATGTCTGTCATAGACGACATACTAAATTCTGCACTTACCTTATTTCGAGATCTTAATGACATAATAAAATTATTTTGCAGGTTCGTTAAGTATATCCATAAATTCCGTTGTTTTGGATTCTAAACGAGCAACCAAATTATTTACTCTGGCAACCAATATATTATATCCAAAATATGCAATAATACCAACAATTAAACCTCCTACGGTTGTTACCATTGCGGTATATATTCCATTAGAAAGGAGGGTTACATCAATATTGTTTCCTGCTGTTGCCATATCATAAAAAGCTCTTACCATTCCCATTACAGTACCCAAGAAACCTATCATAGGGGCTCCCCCTGCAATTGATGCAAGTACCGGTAATCCTTTTTCTAATTTTGCAACTTCTTGCTTTCCAACATTCTCAACGGCAGCGTTTACATCTCCTAAAGGACGACCAATACGTAAAACACCTTTTTCTATCATCCTTGCTAAAGGTCCTTGGTTCATACGGCAATTATCTAAAGCCTGTTCTACTTTTCCGTTTAAAATGAAATTTTTAATATTGTCCATAAAAGACTTATCTTCTTTCGAGGCTTTTTTTATAGCAATAAACCTATCTATAAAAATATAAACTGCAATAACAGATAAAGCAGCTAATACTATCATAATCCACCCGCCTTTAAAAGCCATATCAAGAAAAGACATTGTTAATTCGCCCTCCTGACCTGTAGAAGGCATGTTTTGCAATGTGTCTGCTTGTAAAAATAACATAATAATAAAAATATTAAATTGATAATTCACGAATTTAGACACAAAATATTAAAGAGAATTATGTAAACTCCTTATTTTATTAACATGCTCTTGTTAAATAGTGTCAGCAAGCAAACTGTCTAATTTTATAGAACTCTAGCTTTGTTTTACATATTACCTGAAATCCGCAAAGGCTTTTCGCTAATAAAATTCATAATTATTTTTAATTATTATAAAATAAGAATTACTTTTGTTAAAAAAAATTACGTTATGAAATTCTTTATTGATACAGCAAATTTAGAGCAAATTCGTGAAGCTCAAACTTTAGGAGTACTTGATGGTGTAACAACAAACCCTTCGCTTATGGCAAAAGAAGGTATTTTAGGAGTAGATAATGTAAAAAAACACTATCTTGAAATATGTAATATTGTTGACGGAGACGTTAGTGCCGAAGTTATTAGCACCGATTTTGAAGGAATGATTAAAGAGGGGCAAGAATTGGCAAGTTTACATCCTCAAATTGTGGTTAAAGTCCCCATAATAAAAGACGGTATAAAAGCAATTCGTTATTTATCTGATGCAGGAATAAAAACGAACTGTACGCTTGTTTTTAGTGTTGGGCAAGCACTATTAGCAGCAAAAGCAGGAGCAACTTATGTGTCTCCTTTTGTAGGTAGGCTAGATGATAATAGCACAGACGGTGTTAACTTAATAAAACAAATTGTTGACATGTATAACTATTATGGATTTGAAACCGAAGTCCTTGCTGCATCAATAAGACATACTATGCACATAGTTAAGTGCCTTGAAGCAGGTGCCGATGTTGCAACATGTCCGTTAAATGCAATTTTAGGATTATTAAATCATCCGCTTACAGATATTGGTCTAGAAAAGTTTTTAAAAGACTTTAATAATATAGGTAAAAAATAATGGCTCAACTAATTAAAATGTATGCCGATAATCCGGCAGAAAGACATATTAATACCATCGTTAAAACATTAAAAAATGGAGGTGTTATTATTTATCCAACCGACACTGTATATGGTATAGGTTGTGATATTACAAAAGCAAAAGCCATCGAAAAAGTTGCACAACTTAAAGGCGTGAAAGTTAATAAAGCAAACTTCTCTTTTATTTGTTACGATATGAGCCATCTTTCGGATTATACAAAACCGATAGAAAACAATATTTTTAAATTAATGAAAAGAAACCTGCCGGGACCATTTACTTTTATTCTCGAAGCAAATAATAATGTACCTAAAATTTTTAAAGCAAATCGAAAATCAATAGGTATAAGAATCCCCGACAATAACATAATTAGAGATATTGTTAAAGCGCTGGGAAACCCTATATTAACCACATCGCTTAAAGCTGACGACGAAATTATAGAATATACAACAGACCCCGAACTTATTTACGAAGATTATAAAAACCTTGTTGATATTGTTATTGATGGAGGTTACGGAGGAAATATTGCATCAACAATTATTGATTGTACATCTAACGAACCGGAAATTATTCGTATGGGCGAAATAGAACCCGAATGGTAAATATTTTAAGCATTGATTGAAAATAAAACATTAAAATTTGACTAACAAAAAACAAAAAATAATAAATGACCCCGTTTATGGATTGTTAAACATTCCTTCCGGTATAATTCAGGAACTTATAGAACATCGTTATTTTCAACGACTTAGACGCATAAAGCAATTGGGTTTTACTCATATTGTATATCCTGGAGCAGTACATTCAAGATTTCAACATGCTATAGGAGCAATGCATTTAACATCATTAGCAATAGATGTTATAAAAAGTAAAGGACACGAAATTACCAAAGACGAAGAAGAGGCAACAAAAATAGCTATATTACTACACGATATCGGACACGGACCTTTTTCGCATGCCTTAGAAAGTTGTATAATACCAAACTTGCCACACGAACATTTGTCTTTAATGTTTATGCAAGAACTTAACAAAGAGTTTAACGGAAAATTAGACCTTGCTATTAAAATATTTACGAATAAATATAAAAAGAAGTTTCTATGCCAATTGATTTCCGGACAGTTAGACATGGATAGATTAGACTACTTGCACAGAGATAGCTTTTTTTCGGGTGTAGTAGAAGGGATTGTTGGCTCTGAAAGAATAATAAAAATGCTACAAGTAGTTGATGACCAGCTTGTTGTTGAGGCAAAAGGAATTTATAGCGTAGAGAAATTTTTAATAGCAAGACGATTAATGTATTGGCAAGTTTATTTACACAAAACAGTGTTAGTAAGCGAAATACTATTGTCAAAATTATTAGAAAGAATAAAATATTTATATTCAAACAAACAGATAGATATTAACAATAAATATTTGGAGTTCTTTTTAAACGATAAACATAAAAATAATAAAGAGGCTATAGTCGAAAACTTTTACATGTTAGATGATTACGATATTATTACAATATTAAAACAAAATATACACTCTAAAGACAAAATATTATCATCAATATGCAAGTCGATACTATACCGAGAACTTCCCAAAATATTAATTAGTCGCAACAAATTTTCGAAAGAGTTTTTAGATAAATTAAAAAATCAAACAGTCCAACAATTAAATATTTCCGAAAACGAAGTACAATATTTTCTTTACAACGGAGTAATATCAAAAAATGCGTATAGCAACGAAGATGAGCGTATTAATATTCTGGTTAACAATAAGTTAATTGATATTGCAGAGGCTTCGGATATGTTAAATATTTCGGTACTTAATAAAGTCGTAAAAAAATATTATGTTTGTGGACAAGAACAAATAATTAATTCAAATAAATAATAAAATGGAATTTACTGCAAAACAAATAGCAGAACTATTAAACGGAACTATCGAAGGAGATGAGAATGTAGTAGTAAACAGTTTCTCAAAAATCGAAGAAGGAAAGCCATTTTCTTTATCATTTTTAGCAAATCCTAAATACACAAATTATATTTATGAGACTTCGGCATCTATAGTGCTTGTAAACAACGATTTTGTGCCACAAAAAGAAATAAGCTCTACTTTAATAAGAGTTAAAGACTCGTATAAGGCTATAGCAGAATTGTTAAAAATATATAACAGTATGGTAGAGAAGCCCAAAGGGGTAGAAAAAAACACGTTTATTCATAAAAAATCAAAAATAGGTAAAGGTGTCTATGTCGGAGCATTTTCGTACATATCTAAAGGTGCTGAAATAGGTAATAACGTACAGATTTATCCGGGTTGCTATATTGGTAACAATACAAAAATAGGAGATGATACTATTTTATATCCCGGAGTAAAAATATATTACAATACTGTTATTGGTAAAAATTGTATTATCCATTCGGGAACTGTTATTGGTGCAGACGGGTTTGGTTTTGCTCCAAACGAAGAAGGCGAGTTTGTAAAAATAGCACAAACAGGAAATGTAATAATAGAAGACAACGTAGAGTTAGGAGCATTAGTAACTATTGACAGAGCTACTATGGGTTCTACTATAATACGTAAAGGAGTAAAACTTGACAACCATAATCATGTTGCACATAATGCAGAAATTGACCAAAACACAGTTATAGCAGCACAAACAGGAATTGCCGGCACGTCTAAAATAGGTAAAAATTGCATGATAGGCGGACAGGTCGGAATTAGTCCTCATTTAAAAATTGCTAACGGTACAAAAATATCATCTCAATCGGGAATATCTAACAATATAAAAAAAGAAAATACTGTGATAATGGGAAGTCCTGCTTATGAAATTAGAGACTTCCATAAATCATATATACATTTTAAAAATTTAGATAAAATTGTTAAAAGATTAGACGAGCTAGAAAAGAAGTTAAAAGATAAATAATACTATTTATTTACATTTGTAATATTTTTAATTTAAACATATTGAAATTTAAGATATATGCTTTTTAACACTATAGATTTTGTTATATTTTTACCTATTGTTATAATTTTATATTATCTAATTCCTCATAAATATAGATGGATATTATTGTTAGCTGCAAGTTATTTTTTCTATATGTCTTGGAAAGTAGAGTATATATTTCTCATTATAACATCAACACTAATAGACTATTTCTCAGGTATTTCCATGGAGAAAAGAAAGAGAAGAAAAGATAGATTACCTTTTTTAATATTAAGTTTGATTACTAATTTAGGATTACTATTTTATTTTAAATATTTTAATTTTACTGTTGGTAATCTCAATGCACTATTTGAAAGTTATGGCCTGGCAACTAAAATACCATTAATGAATTTTCTACTTCCTATGGGTATATCCTTTTATACTTTTCAGACCTTAAGTTATTCTATAGATGTTTATTTTGGTCGTCAAAAAGCAGAGCGTCATTTAGGTTATTTTGCTTTATATGTTTCATTTTTTCCTCAACTTGTTGCCGGTCCAATAGAGCGTTTTTCAAGATTAACGCCACAATTAAAAGAGAGACATTTTTTTA
>PDWI01007628.1_pt1 | contig 13004 bp, 12 predicted proteins | sample 1430891 | NCBI WGS metagenome assembly PDWI01 (sample SAMN01162508, study PRJNA174530) | Oral metagenome, whole genome shotgun sequencing project. | biome: Marine environment; feature: Marine mammal; material: Swab sample of the gingival sulcus; isolation source: swab sample of gingival sulcus... | reverse complement strand
TAAAGTAAAAAACATACCTCATAAACCGGGTATGGCCTATCAAGTTCTTGATTTGGTTTCTTCTCAGAATATCGAAGTCGATATGATTGTGCAAAATGATAGCCAAGAAGGTTTTACCGATTTAACTTTTACTGTACCTAAAGCAGAAAAAGATAAAGTCTTGTCCATTATTCAATCTGCCTCAGATGATTTGGGGAATATTGATGTTCGCGGTGATGATGAGATCGTTAAACTTTCTATTGTTGGAATTGGTATGCAAAGTCATGCGGGTGTGGCGACAAAAATGTTTAAAATTTTATCTGATGAAAATATTAATATTAAATTGATTGCGACCTCAGAAATAAAAATTTCTACAGTAATTGATGAAAAATATTTAGAGTTAGGTGTTCGTGCATTGCACGATGGTTTTGAACTGAATAAATAATTCTGTTACATTCTTTGTGGTAAAATGATAATTTTTCTATAAAAATTTTAGAAGCTATTTAGTCATGAAAGTAAAAAAAGCCGTTATCCCTGTCGCTGGTTTGGGAACCAGAATGTTGCCAATGACCAAGGCGATTCCGAAGGAAATGTTACCTATTGTTGATAAGCCCATGATTCAATATATTGTTGAGGAATGTGCGATGGCGGGTTTAACGGAGATTGTGTTGGTTACGCACTCTAGTAAAAATGCCATTGAGAACCATTTTGATACCAGCTACGAGTTGGAATCAATGCTAGAAAAGCGCGTCAAGCGTCAGCAGTTAGCTGAGGTACAAAACATCACACCCAAGGATACAACGATTATGCATGTTCGCCAAGGCAATGCCAAAGGCTTAGGGCATGCGATTTTATGTGCCTATCCTGTCGTGGGTGATGAGCCATTTGCCGTGATTCTTCCTGATGTATTAGTGGATAATACTTTGTATAACCCCAAAACTGATAATTTAGCCTACATGATGAAACAGTATGAAGAAACGGGTATTAGTCAGATTTTGGTGGAAGAAGTACCGCATGAAGAAGTGAATAAATACGGTATTGTTGATTTAGATGGTGCTGAGCTGGTTGCAGGACAATCTGTAAAAATTAAAGATGCGGTTGAAAAACCAAGTATTGAAAAGGCTCCTTCAAATCTATCCATTATGGGGCGTTATGTCTTTTCACCTAAATTGTGGGATTGTTTGAAACGCACCCCACTTGGCGTTGGTGATGAAATACAACTGACAGACGCCATAGATATATTGATGCAAGAGGAAGAGGTGCAGGCAACTTTAATAAAAGGAAAAAGCCATGATTGTGGTTCTAAGTTAGGCTACTTGAAAACAAATTTTTTGTATGCGAGTAGAAGGGAAGATATTTTGGGTAATAATAAATTAGGTTAAAAAATGATAAAAAATTTAATAATATTTGGAACAAGACCTGAGGCTATAAAAATGGCTCCTTTAGCTCAAAAATTTAAGAAAAGTGATGGTTTTGAAACAAAAGTTTGTGTAACGGCACAGCATCGTGAAATGTTAGACCAGGTATTAAGTTTTTTTGGGGTGGTGCCAGACTACGATTTAAACTTGATGAAGCCTAATCAAAATTTATATACACTTACCGCCGATATTATAACAGAGCTAAAACCTATACTAGATGAGTATCAGCCTGATTATGTTTATGTTCACGGAGATACCACAACAACGATGGCAGCTTCAATATCAAGTTTTTATAGTGGGGCAAAAATTTGTCATATTGAATCAGGATTAAGAACATTTGATAGGCGTTCGCCTTTTCCAGAAGAAGTGAATCGTCAGGTAGCTGGAAGAATTGCAGATTATCACTTTGCACCAACAGAGCAGTCTAAAAAAAACTTATTAAGAGAGGGTGTCGATGAAAAATCTATTTTAGTGACAGGTAATACGGTTATTGATGCTTTACTAATGAGTATAGAGAAAATAGATAAAGTTGATAATGAAGAAATAGCCGAGTTAAAAAAAATAGTTGATGTAAGTAAAAAGCTTATTTTAGTAACAGGACATAGGCGAGAAAATCATGGGCAGGGGTTTATTAATATTTGTGAAGCTTTGAAAGAGATTGCAATAAAAAATAGCGATGTACAGATTGTTTATCCTGTGCATTTAAATCCTAATGTACAGCAACCTGTTTTCGATATACTTTCAGGGGTGAAAAATATTCATTTGATTTTACCTTTGGCTTATCCTGCTTTTGTATGGTTGATGAATCAGTCTTATTTAATTATTACTGATAGCGGCGGAGTACAAGAGGAGGCACCAAGTTTGGGGAAACCTGTTTTAGTTATGCGAGATGCTACCGAAAGACCAGAAGCGGTTGAGGCAGGTACAGTGATACTGGTCGGAACAGATAAAGAGATATTAATAAAAGAATGCCAAGAATTATTAACAAATGATGTTAAATATAAACATATGAGTGCCCTACATAATCCTTATGGAGATGGAAGGGCTTGTGAGAAAATTGTACAATTTATGCAGGATTTATAATGGCTAAGAAAGTAGTAACAATTGGTTTAGGGTATATAGGTTTGCCGACATCAGCTTTGATAGCAAGTAATGGTATTGAGGTCTGTGGTGTTGATATCAACCCAAAAGTTGTAGAGATTATTAATCAAGGGAAAATACATATTGTAGAACCTGAATTAGATAAGGCTGTTGAGAAGGCTGTGGAGAATGGTTTTTTGACTGCTGCGACAGTAGCTGTTGAGGCAGATGCTTATTTAGTGGTAGTTCCAACGCCCTTTAAAGAGAAAAATGAACCAGATATTTCTTATGTGGAATCTGCAACAAGAGGAATTATCCCATTGTTAAAAGAAGGAGACTTATATATTATTGAATCTACTTCTCCAATAGGAACTACTGAAAAAATGATGGGGTTAATTTATCAGAAACGCCCAGATCTGAAAGATAAGCTATATATTGCTTATTGCCCTGAAAGAGTTTTACCGGGTAACGTGATGCATGAGCTTGTTTACAATGATAGAGTTATCGGTGGCGTTAATGAAAGTTCCACTGAGAAGGCAATTGAGTTTTATAACCAATTTGTAAAAGGAGAGTTACATAAAACAAATGCAAGAACAGCTGAGATGTGTAAGCTAACTGAAAATTCGTCACGAGATGTACAAATAGCATTTGCTAATGAGCTATCTTTTATTTGTGATAAGGCAGGTATTAATGTGTGGGAGTTAATAAAATTAGCAAATAAACACCCGAGAGTAAATATTTTGCAGCCCGGATGTGGTGTTGGTGGTCATTGTATTGCCGTTGATCCATACTTCATTGCGGCAGATTTTCCTGCTGAATCAAAAATTATTGGACAAGCAAGAGAAATAAATAACTATAAATCATTTTGGTGTGCTGAAAAAATTAAAAATACAAGATTGGAGTTTGAATTAAAGAATGGTAGAAAGCCTAAAATTGCTCTAATGGGACTAGCATTCAAACCAAATATTGATGACTTGCGAGAATCACCTGCTGTATATATTATCAATAAAGTATTACAGGATGACGGTACTGGTGAATACTTTATTGTTGAGCCAAATGTTGAAAAACATGATGTTTTTAGTTTGACAGATTATGAAGTAGCTATTAAAGAGACAGATATTGTCGTTCTTCTAGTTGCTCATAAGGAATTTAAAAATATAGAACTAGGCGAAGATAAGGTATTGTTAGATTTTTGTGGGGTCAAACAGTAAGAGATATGTCTAAATATAATTTATTATCATTAATTGGAAGAAAGCGAGAGTTACTTAAAGAGGATATTTCTAATTATGAAAAAGAGTTAAAGTCTCTTGTCAGTAGTTCTCGCTTTCTTGTTTTAGGTGGGGCAGGGACGATTGGTCAAGCCGTGACAAAAGAAATCTTTGTACGTAATCCAAAAAAGTTACATGTTGTTGATATTAGTGAAAACAATATGGTTGAGTTGGTACGGGATTTGCGTAGCTCCTATGGTTATATTAATGGAGATTTTCAAACTTTTGCCCTAGATATTGGCTCTATTGAATATGATGCTTTTATTGAGATAGATGGTGAATATGATTATGTGCTAAATTTATCTGCTTTAAAGCATGTACGTAGTGAAAAAGACCCTTTCACCTTGATGCGTATGATTGAAACTAATATTTTTAATACAGAAAAAACTGTTAAACAATCTATCGCAAAGGGTGTTAAAAAATATTTCTGCGTTTCTACCGATAAAGCTGCTAATCCTGCCAATATGATGGGAGCAAGCAAGCGTATTATGGAAATGTTTTTGATGAAATATTTTAATGATATTGACATTTCTATGGCACGATTTGCCAATGTTGCATTTAGCGATGGTTCTTTATTGCACAGTTTTAATCAGCGTATTGAAAAACAACAACCAATTGTTGCTCCAAATGATGTTAAGCGATATTTTGTTGTGCCTAAAGAGGCTGGTGAGTTGTGTTTGATGTCTTGTTTGTTGGGAGAAAATGGCGATATTTTCTTCCCTAAATTAAGTGAAGAATTGCACTTGATTACATTTTCAGAAATTGCTGTGCGATATTTGCAAGCAAAAGGATTTGAGCCTCTTTTGTGTCAAAACGAAGATGAGGCACGAGAAAAAGCTAAACAGTTGCCGCTGGGTATTCAATATCCGTGTTTATTTACACAGAGTGATACGACGGGTGAAAAAGATTTTGAAGAATTCTTTACAGAAAATGAAGAATTAGACTTTGATAGATTTAATAACTTGGGTGTCATTAAAAATAAAAAAGTTTATGTTAATGAAGAGTTGTTAGATGAGTTTAGCCATACGATTCAAGGCTGTATTGAGCAAAAGAAATGGACAAAGCAACAAATTGTTGAATTGTTTCACCGTATGGTTCCTAACTTTGGATATAAAGAAACTGGAAAATATTTAGATGGTAAAATGTGATGCAAACAGTTATTGACTTTATTCGAGTAGTGTTCGATACAAATAGTTTTATTCCATTACATGAACCTAAATTTATTGGAAACGAAAAAAAATATCTATTAGATTGTATAGACTCCACATTCGTTTCTAGTGTAGGGAAGTATGTTGACCGTTTTGAGCAAGAGTTTGCGGAGTATGTTGGTAGTCGTTTTGCTATTGCAACAGTTAATGGCACGTCTGCATTGCATATTGCCTTATTATTAGCTGGTGTAGAGCGAGATGATGAAGTTATTACTCAACCATTGACCTTTATTGCGACCTGTAATGCTATTTCTTATCAAAAAGCGTATCCTGTTTTTATTGATGTGGATAGGGATACAATGGGATTATCTCCCGATGCTTTACTGGTATTTCTTACCAAACATGCAGAAAAAAAATCTGGCGTCTGTGTCAATAAGACAACAGGACGTGTTATTAGGGCTTGCGTACCCATGCATACCTTTGGTCATCCTTGTCGAATTGATGAAATAAAGTCAATTTGTGATGACTGGGGAGTTTTCTTAGTCGAGGATAGTGCTGAAAGTTTAGGCAGCTATTATAAAGGTAAACATACGGGGCGTTTTGGGCAATTAGGTGCGTTTAGCTTTAATGGCAACAAAGTGATTACTTCTGGTGGTGGTGGGGTAATTGTCACTGATGATGAGAATTTAGCGAAACGGGCTAAGCACCTAACAACTACAGCTAAAATTCCTCACGCCTATGAATTTGTGCATGATGAAATTGGTTATAATTATCGTATGCCAAACCTAAATGCTGCTTTATTGGTGGCGCAATTGGAGCAGCTAGATAAGTTTTTAGTAAATAAGCGTGAGTTAGCTAGTATCTACAGTGACTTTTTTGCAGATATTGCAGATATATCTTTTATTAGTGAGCCTGAAAATGCACAATCAAATTATTGGTTGCAGGCAGTGTTGTTAAAAGATAAACAACAACGAGACACTTTTTTGCAAAAAACGAATGCTAGTGGTGTGATGACTCGTCCTGTTTGGCGATTGATGAGTGAGCTTGAAATGTTCAAAGGTTGCTTTGCTGAAAACATAGAAAATGCCAAATTTTTAGAGGAACGGTTAGTAAACATTCCGAGTAGCGTAAGATGACCCAGAAGAAAGATATTATTCTCGTTGGCGGGGGTGGACATTGTATGTCTGTCATTGATGTAGTCGAGCAAGAGAATAAATATCATATAAAAGGCATATTAGAGCCAAATGCTATCGAAGAGAGTGTGTTGGGTTATCCTATTTTAGGAAATGATGACTTAATTCCAAGTTTAGTAGATGGTGAAACATATTTTTTAATTACGGTTGGGCAAATAAAATCTTATACAATTAGAAAAAAATTAGCCAGCATATTGGAACAATATAAGGCACAATTAGCAACGGTTGTATCTCCATTTGCTTACGTGTCAAAACACGCTACTATCGAAGCAGGAACGATCATTATGCATCATGTTTGTGTGAATGCCCGAGCAACTATCGGTAAGCATTGTATCATTAATACCAAAGTGAATATTGAACATGGAGCTGAAATTCAAGATTTTTGTCATATATCAACTTGTGCAGTAGTTAATGGTGATAGCATAATCAAGCAAGGGTGCTTTATCGGTAGTAATGCAGCCATTTCAAATGGTACTACTATACAAAAAAATAGCATTATTGGAGCGGGTAAGTTTATAAAATGAAAAATAATGTCATTATTATTGCAGAGGCTGGTGTCAATCATAACGGTGATTTTGAGAAAGCCAAACAATTGGTTGATGTTGCCGTTGATGCAGGTGTTGACTATGTCAAGTTCCAAACCTTTAAGGCTGAAAACTTAACAACAAAGTCTGCTAAAAGAGCTGAGTATCAGGATAACAACACAGGTAATACAGACTCTCAATTTGAGATGTTAAAAAAGATAGAATTATCGCAAGAGCAGCATTATCAGCTGATGGAATATTGTGAAAGTAAAGGCATTAAATTTTTCTCTACGGGGTTTGATTTAGAAAGCTTGGAGTTTTTACATAATGTAGGATTGAAATTAGCCAAAATACCTTCAGGGGAAATTACTAACTTACCTTATTTAGAAAAAATTGCTGAATTATTTGATACGGTTATCTTGAGTACAGGTATGGCAGATATGACAGAGATCGAAGATGCTGTGAATGTATTATTAAACAAAGGGATAAAAAAAGAAAACCTAACTGTCCTTCATTGTAATACTGAGTATCCAACACCTATGGAAGATGTCAATTTAAAAGCTATGCTGTATATTCATGATGAATTAGGTGTAAAAATAGGGTATTCAGATCATACACTTGGTATTGAAGTGCCGATAGCTGCGGTAGCGTTAGGAGCAACTGTGATAGAGAAACATTTTACTTTGGATAGAAACTTGGAAGGACCTGATCACAAAGCTTCACTCGAGCCTGATGAATTAAAAGCAATGGTTACGGGTATTCGCAATATAGAAAAAGCTCTTGCAGGTAGTGGAAAAAAAGAGCCCTCAAAATCAGAGATTAAAAACAAATCCATTGCAAGAAAGAGTATTGTGGCGAAGTGTGCGATTAAAAAGGGTGAAGTCTTTACTGTTGATAATTTGATTATCAAGCGACCTGCAACAGGAATTTCTCCTATGCGTTGGTATGATGTTTTAGGCAAAACTGCTAATAAGAACTACGTAGAAGACGAAATATTAACTGAAATATAATGATTGTATGAAAAAAGTATGCGTTGTCACGGGAACAAGGGCAGAATATGGGTTGCTATATTGGCTAATGAAAGAGATTCAAAGCGATGATGAGTTACAACTACAAGTTATTGCAACAGGAATGCACTTAAGCCCAGAGTTTGGTCTAACCTATCAAGAAATAGAAAAGGAATTCACCATAGATAAAAAAGTAGAAATGTTGCTTTCTTCGGATACGGAAGTTGGGGTCGCTAAATCTATGGGGCTGGCAATGATTGGCTTTGCTGATGTATATGCTGAATTAAGACCTGATATATTAGTTGTACTAGGTGACAGATATGAGATTTTTAGTGCAGTTAGTGCGGCAATGATTGCCAAAATCCCCATTGTTCATTTGCACGGTGGAGAAACGACAGAAGGTGCTTTTGATGAGGCAATCAGGCACTGCATTACTAAAATGAGTCATTGGCATTTTGTTGCAACAGAAGAATACCGTAAGCGAGTTATTCAGTTGGGAGAAAATCCCAATAGGGTGTTTGATGTTGGTGGAATGGGCATTGAAAATATTAAACGACTTAATTTATTAGACAAGACTGATTTCGAAAAATCTATTGACTTCAAACTGGCAAATAAAAATTTATTGGTAACATTTCATCCTGTAACACTCGAAAATAGCTCTGCACAAGAACAGTTTGGTGAGTTGTTATTTGCACTGGATAGCCTAAATGATACACACATTATTTTTACTAAAGCAAACAGTGATACGGATGGTCGTATTATTAATCAAATGATTGATAAGTACGTAGATAAAAATAGACATAAAGCAGTTGCTTTTACTTCTCTTGGGCAGTTACGTTATTTAAGTGCTTTACAATTTGTTGATGCTGTTGTTGGCAACAGTTCGAGTGGGTTAGCGGAAGCACCTAGTTTTAAAATTGCTACAATTAATATCGGTGATAGACAAAAAGGGCGGATAAAGGCAGATAGTGTCATTGATTGTGAGCCACAGAATGACGGTATCAAAAAGGCAATTGACTATTTATATACTGATAGTTTTCAGCAGGTACTAAAAAATACAAAAAATCCTTATGGAGATGGGATGGCGAGTAAAACAATTATTAATATATTGAGAGATATGGAATTAGACGGTAAAAGTGCTTTAAAGAAAACGTTTTATGACCTTTAATATTCAAGAGAATAGTTATGATGCAAGCAATACAAATTCACAAAAATAAAACAATTGTTCAGGCAATAGAACAATTAAATTCATTACGTAATATCAGTCGCTTAATTTTATTTGTTATTGATGATAATAATAAAGTAATTGGTTCGTTGACAGACGGTGATATTCGTCGTTCACTAATAAAATATAAAGATATAAATCTCTCCGTTGGGGAAATTTGTAATCCTAATTTTTTATTTGAGCGTAGTGGTAAAGGTTATATTGATTTTACCAGTTATAAAAATAAAGATATTAGGGTTCTTCCTTTACTGGATAAAGAAAGCCATCTAGTTGATATTATTGATTTGGGTAAACAGCAGGCACAACTACCGTTAGAGTGTATGATTATGGCGGGGGGTAGAGGTAAACGGTTGAGTCCATTAACTGATACTGTACCTAAACCGATGCTAGAATTGGGTGGTATGCCAATAATTGAAAGAAATATTAATCGTTTAATAGAGTTCGGTATTAAAAAAATATATATATCGGTCAAGTATCTAGGTGAGCAAATTGTAGAACACTTTGGTGATGGCTCTGATAAAGGTATTCAAATTGAATATGTTTGGGAAGATAAGCCGTTAGGAACGGCAGGTGCATTGTCATTGGTAGAAAAATTTGAATCAGAGCAAGTTTTGCTGATGAATAGTGATTTGCTAACTAATGTAAATTTTGAGATTATGTACAAAACCTTGTTAAATTCCAAAGCTGATATGGTTGTTGCCTCAACTGAATACAAAGTTGATCTTCCCTACGCAATTTTTGAAACTAATGGCAGTCAAGTTATCGATTTCAAAGAAAAACCTAGCAAGGTTTATCATGCTAATGCAGGTATTTATATTCTCAATAAATCACTAGTTAACAAAATACCGAAAGATACTTTTTTTGATATTACAGATTTAATGGAAAATCTCGTAAAGTCTGGCGGAAAATTAGTTTATTGCCCGATTATTGGCTATTGGATTGATATTGGTAAGCCGGCTGATTATAAACAGGCACAGGATTTTGTGAGTTATCTCAACTAAAGGGAATTAATTTGAAAGTGAAAAAATACTTAGCTATTATTCCTGCAAGAGGTGGAAGCAAACGTTTACCACGAAAAAACTTGTTACCTTTGCAAGGTAAGCCTCTTATTGAATGGACGATAGAAAGTGCCTTACAAAGTGCCTATATTGATGATGTCTGTGTAACGAGTGATGATAATGAGGTATTAAAGATAGCTAAAAATACTGGTTGTTTGACTATAGAGCGTCCTGATTATTTAGCGAACGATACGGCAACGACCTTTGATGCTGTGAAGCATACCATTGAAGATTTATCTGAAAATTATGAATATATTGTCTTATTGCAACCAACATCACCATTACGAACTGCAATGCACATTGATGAAGCAATAAATTTATTAAATACAAAGTTAGCAGATGCGATTATTTCAGTTTGTGAAATGGAACATTCACCCTTATGGTCAAATACTTTACCGAATGACGGTAGTATGAAGAACTTTTTAAGTGATAATGTATTGAAACGTAGTCAAGATCTGGAAAAATATTATCGATTAAATGGTGCTCTTTACATTTGTAGAACTAAACACTTATTACAAGAAAAAACTTTTTTTATTAGTGATAACATCTTTGCTTATGTGATGGATGGGGATTCTTCGGTAGATATTGATACAGTGAGAGAGTTTGAATACTCCAAATGGTTAATGGAGCGGAAATTAGTTTAGTTATGCAGAAGGTCTTGCTATTTGTTGAGTCTCCCCTTCAGTTGTTATGTGCTTATCAAGCAATAGATACTTTTCAGTTTAAAAAGCTAGATGTAAATGTTGTGATTCGTTTGACGAAGAGAGGGGAAAATGATAATCACATGCTAAAGCTTGCAGATGATTTGGGTATTGATTTTCAAGTAATTACTCTTCGTCCTAATAGGTTAAAGTTTGATATTTTGCGATCTTCATTTAAACTATCTGGTATATTAATAAAAAGGTATGATATTGTATTTTTTGGTAGTTATTTTTCTGGGCTACTTAATGTTCTAAAAAGATTACTCAGGTTTGATGCTATCTACTACCTTGATGACGGAGCTGCGACTTTTAGGGTTCAGAAGAAACTTTCTGAAGCTTCACGGCCAGCTAATTTGTTTACTTTTTTGCCTATTAAGGCACTAGATAATCAAACGGTTATTTTTCACCAGTTTGAAGCTTTAAAAGAACGCTTTTCCTTAAGCTCTTTCCAAAAAAAAGGAAAATACTTTGTTGGACAGCCGGTACAAATTATGCGAGGGATATCTGAAACGCAATATATGAAGTATCTTACAAAGATATCCGAAGAAGAGCCTATTTTTTACATACCTCACAGAGTGGAAGAAAAGGCCTTTTTAGAGAAGCTTGAGAATAATCCCAATATTCGGGTGTTATATCTTGAGACTAATATAGAGTTATATTTTCTAAATAATGGTGTCATTCCTGAAACAGTCTATTCTGTTTATTCAACTGCTTTATTCACTATGTCTAACTTATTTGATGGAACACGTTTTTTTGCTTGTGAATTGACAAAATACACAGATGTAGCGATGAGGGAATTGTACCAAGCGATGAGATCTCAAGGAATTACCATATTGACAGCAGAAGCATTGGATAAATAAAGATGTATATAATTTTTGGAATACTATGTGTTTTTGTTGGTCTACCTGTTTTAGGAGAATTTTTACTCTTTTTTCTTGAGCGAGATATTTCCGCAGGACAAGTAACGGTCGGATTGGTTGTTGCTAATACTATTTATGCTGTCATTGTTATTTTATGTTTTTCTTGGTTCAGTAGACAACGAGTTAGTTTATATGAGTTGCCTCCTCTGAATGGTGATCTGGGTATTATACGTAGACTCCTCATTTTAATGGCTGTTGTATGTGGTTTCGTTTTTCTTATATCGGGATATAAATTTCTGTTTATGTCTGCATATAGAGGGGATTTAAGAGTAAATATGGGCTGGTACGGCCCTTTTTATGCTTGGATGATACGTTTTTTAGCGCCAGTTTCGCTATTATTGGCTACATTGGTTTATTTGTTGTCAGTTCGTAAAACGAAACTGAAATTCTACTATATTACTATTTGGTTGTTGGTAATATTTACTGCTGTTTTTACAGGATATAAATCAGTAATAGTAATGAGTTTATTACCAGCCTTAAGCTTGGTTTTTTATCATCGTAGTTTGATACGTATTGGTTTTACTCTTTTTCCCGTAATAATATTGATGTTAATTTTTTCTACCAGTATAGTGAGGGGGATTAGTTTTGTTGATGCTTACCAATTTCTTGTTTACAGGCTTACATCTATGACGGCGTATGGTGCAATAGGGGTATGGGAGCATTTTAAGGACGGAGAAGAATTTAAAGAAGTAATAAAGTTATCTTATAGCGTATTCGGTAATAATGTTGCAGAGACTTTATTGGGGCATAGTCGAAATACGGTAGAATTTTTGAGTACCAATTTGTCTAGGTTGATGACATATTTAGTCTATCCCGATAAAGAAGGAGCGCTTACTGGAACAGTAAATGTAACGGTGACCAATTTTGGTGAAGCGGTTTATATGTTTGGGCGTTTCTTTTGGCTGCATGCAATTTTTGCTGGAGTTGTTGCGGGTTTAGTTATCAAACGTTTCAAGGTTAACCTTAACCGAGGGGAATTAATCAATAGCTGTATGTGGCTTTTATATTTTTTCACCATATTATTACCTTGGTTTAATTCCGGTAATGTGTTTATTTTAGTTAGTCTGCCGACGATTGTTTGGTTATTAATGACTTGGGTTACATTAATTGTGGTTGTTCGAGGAGTTCGTTTTATATGAAAAGGAAAATCAAGATGATAATAAGAAAAATTTTAGCATCCTATTATCGCAATGCTTTTAATTCATATGGTTCTTTCCCACATATTAATAAGGTATGTAAGTTCGTTGGCAATATAGATCTTGGTAAAAATTGTCATTTCAATGGTGCCTCTCTTTACGGTCAGGGAGGTATTTCAATAGGAAATAATTTTCACTCAGGTAGAGGTTTGACGATTTTAACGCAAAGCCATAATTGGCAGGGCGAGCTTTTGCCATATGACCATACTAATATCCAAAAGCCTGTTATTATCGGGGATAATGTTTGGGTTGGTATTAATGTAACAATATTGCCCGGTGTAACCATA
>PDWI01007627.1_pt1 | contig 13004 bp, 10 predicted proteins | sample 1430891 | NCBI WGS metagenome assembly PDWI01 (sample SAMN01162508, study PRJNA174530) | Oral metagenome, whole genome shotgun sequencing project. | biome: Marine environment; feature: Marine mammal; material: Swab sample of the gingival sulcus; isolation source: swab sample of gingival sulcus... | reverse complement strand
AAGGGCAAAAGAGAAACGGATCCGTCTGCCCAGAGGTTGAAACAGTATTATTTCTCCAGATCAATAATGGGTAATATCTTATGCTGTGAGGCTATATGAGGTGTGATCCCCTCCCCTATAACCGCCTGTGCCGCTTTTTCGGCAAGTTCCCGGCTGTTGTTCTGTTCACTGAGATGGGCCAGAACAACATGCCGCAAGCGCTCTTCTGCCGCCAGTTGCCCAAGAAACGCGGCGGCATCATTATTGGAGAGATGCCCCCTGCTTGATCGCACCCGCTGCTGCAAGGGCAGAGGATAGGGCCCGTTCTTCAACATCTCCAGATCATGGTTAAATTCGAGAATAACAGCGTCGCATAGCGCCAGACGGCGCAGCATAAGATGGGATGTCTTCCCTGTATCTGTCAGGTATCCCAGAGAAGATTCTCCATCACTGACAATATAGCCCACCGGATCATTGGTGTCGTGGGATATGCGAAAGGAGCGAACAATAAGCGAACCAACGGTAAAACTGCTGCCGGTCTCAAATTCGCGCAGGTCATGCAGCTTGCCAAGACGTTCCTCGCCACCCTTAACGGTACCATAGTTGGCGTAAACGGGAATTTTTAACTTGCGGGAGACCACCCCCGCGCCGGAGATATGATCGCCATGTTCATGGGTTAAGCAGAGCGCCTGCACCTTGTCTGCTGTCTTGCCGCAGCAGGCGAGCCGGCGGCAGATCTCCCTGCAGGAGAACCCCGCATCGATAAAGAGCGCTGTCTCCCTATGTTCAATATAGAGGCAGTTGCCTCTGCTGCCACTGCCCAGAACGGTAAAAAGCATCTCTTCTATCTCCCGGTATGGCCAAAGCCCCTCTGCCCCCGCTCTGTCCCATCGAGAGATTCTGTCTCCACCAGGTGAACCCTGCATACCGGCGCGATAATAAGCTGGGCAACTCTCTCTCCCCGACAGAGGGTAAATTTTTCCCTGCCATGATTTATCAGTGGAATCTTTATTTCACCACGATAGTCGGAATCGATCGTTCCCGGACTGTTAATAAGGGTGATGCCGTATTTTACGGCAAGACCGGAGCGCGGGCGGATCTGCGCCTCATAACCATCCGGGATCTGTATTGAGAATCCGGTGGGAATAAGCCTGATCTGCTGCGGTTCCAGAGTAATTTTATCATCTATTGCCGCACAGATATCCATACCGGCAGCACCGGCAGTCTGATATGCCGGCAGCAGACCATCTTTTTTTGCCGCCTTATCCAGCCAGCATATTTTTACTGAAATATTGGTCATAATGTTTCGTTCTTTGTTATGGCTTAAGACGATCTGGCCCCGCGATGCTGCTGCCCGATCGTTGCACCGGGAGTTATCCCGGAAAATACGGAATCTGGCGCATACCTTATATTGCCAAGGAAGACTATTATTGCTATACTGTCTCGTCAAATTTCAATATGTTTTACACATTGTGCCTTGCACTTTCAATATTTCAATACTCCATCTGCCCTTATGAATTCTGATATCCTTGAAAAAATTCCGGACAAAAAACCGGTGCGCGTTTTTTTACCGCTGACAAACGAGAAAGAGCCCTATCGCGTTCAGGGTGTTTTTGAACATGAAAAAGAGTCGATATTTCGCCTGCTTTTTGCTCCGGGAGAACTCCCGGAAGGGATTGATATCAGAAGGGAAGCGATGATCAGTGTAGATATGGGAGGCCCGGCAACCAGCCTTGAAGCGAAGATCAAAGATGTGGCTGATAACGGCCAGCTTATTGAGCTTGAGCTGGTCAAATCTGTCAGCCATGGACAGATGCGGGAGTTTTTTCGTGTCGATGCCTCAACCCCGGTTATCTCAAAACCTTTTGCCAATAATAACTCGGCGGCAGAGCAGTGGGAAGTTGCCGGTGAGAGTATCGATATCAGCGGCAGCGGTATTCTTGCAACCTTTGATGAAAAGATTCCAGAGGCAAAATTTATCTCTCTGCAGCTTACCCTGCCAACAGAAGACGTGGAAGAAAATGAGATAATCGAGATTATCGCCCATCAGGTTCGTTCTTATCAACGCGAAGATGGGAGATATCAGGTTGCCTTTCACTACGATAATATCAGTGATGAGGATCGTGATAAGATTATCGGTGCCTGCCTGATCCTGCAGCGTAAAATGCTGCGCCTTAAGGTGCGGATCAAAGAGGAAGAGTAAGAAAATCAAAAAAGAAGATGGCCGCCGAACGTCCCAAAACAGCTGTTGCAGTACGCTACGATCAGGAGAGGCGCAGTGCGCCTGAAGTTGTCGCGTCAGGAAAGGGAGCGGTTGCCGAAAATATTATCAGGGCCGGTGAGGAAGCTGGAATTCATATTCAACAAGACCCGGATCTTGTTGAACTGCTGGCAAAAGTTGATATAGGCCAGGAGATTCCGGTGGAGCTGTATCAAACAGTTGCCGAAGTCCTGGCCTTTGTCTATCGTATAAACAACAAGCATAAAAACTCTGCTTCATAACCATGTCTACCCCAGTCTTATTCCAACCGGCAGCATATTGGTTCAGCAATACCGGTCTATTGGGAACCACCCTGCCTCTTCCTTATCTCTTCAAGCTCTGCCCGCAATAGCGAGATCTCCTGCCGCAGCTCCCTTATATCACTGCTCTGCGCCAGCTTCATCTTTGCAACGGCTTGTTCTACCGTATTTTCCGCATATTTTTTTATCGATTTTTTTGATTCTTCTGCACGATCCTGCATCTCATCGACAAACTTTCGCCCTTCAATCTCTGTCATCTTGCCTTTTTCCACCAGCTCTTTTGCCAACTCTTCTACTTTTTCCGCGGTAAAGGACGCTGCTCCAACTCCGGCAAGGGCGGTTTTTTTAATAAGCTCCAGCATAATTCTCTCCTTTTGTTGTTTTTTGGAAATCATAAAAGTAAGTTCAGTAGCATACAATATGTCCATCCATGGAGTTAATAGACACCACATTGGAAATGCGCTAGATATCATTAAGGGAAAAGCATAGCTATTTGCTGTGCTTTTTACAGACTCGTTTTCCTAAAAACCATGAACAATTTCAGATAGTTCACGCCGGTATTGCTCGTCATTAGGGGTTCCTTTTTGTTTTAATCTTTCAATCTTTTGTAGCTGTATCAGCATCAATTTCTTGAGGTCTTTGCGTTTTTCCCCGATTTGATCATCTGCTGCCGGATGCATCGCAACAATTCGTTCATAGGCGTCGATCATCCATTTTCGTTGAGATACAGAGTTGCTTCCATCCAGAAATATGCGATACTCGCAGGTGATGCAGGGAATATGAAAAAAGGGGGTTCTTTGTGAGGCACGAATTAAAAATTCCCAGTCTTCCAGTACATCAAGGTCCTCGTTGAACCCACCAATTGATTCAGCCAGTCCTTTCTTGTGGACCCAGGTATGAATGGGAATCGAATTGATAACCATCAAATCACTATGTTGATATTTCCATGAAGGGAGCGGTAACCATTTTTCCACATCAGTGTTTCTCTTTTTTTCTGACAATAAGGATTTACAGCAATCCGTGTAAAAAAGATCGTAATTTCCAGGTGTTGTCTGGATGTAATGCCAAAGAATATCTAAATGAAGCGGATAGAGAATATCATCATCGTCAAGGTGAGTAACAAACATTCCAGAAGCAGATTGAATACCTCTGTTTAAGGCATTTGTACGGCCTGCTGGTTCATCGAATGGGATGATTGTTATATCCAGGTAACGTCTGAACGATTCGATCTCCTGGGCAAATGGTGGTCCACCATCATTTACAAGTATCACCTCAAAGTCGTTAAACGTTTGGTTCGCGAGGCTGGCCAGGGCTTCATAAAGAAGTTCGTGGTGGTTTTGGGTTCTGACAACAACGCTGAATACCGGGGAACTGCTTTGCTTGATTACCCCTTCCCTCTTGCATTGCACCGGCAATACCTTGGCTGTATTGGATAACTTGCGAATATAGTAAAGTCTGTTGCGATCCATTAACGCTGAGTGCGGGATCTTGTTTTGTTTAAAAGTTTTACTGCCATGGTGATAGACAAATGCGTTTTGGGCGATAAACAGCCGGTATCCTAGCTTACGGACACGAAAACAGAAATCATCATCTTCGAAATTACCTCGTAAATACCCCTCGTCGAGTCCGCCGAGCTGATCCATGATGTGGCGTTTAATCAAAACACAAAAAAACACTAATCGATCCGGCACTTCAAGCGGATTACGTCGCGTAGCGATTTTCTGGCTGTATTTTTCAAGTTGATCTATTGATAAGGCTACTGCATCTGGATCTATCTGGGGCCCCGCTCCAACATAGTTTGTTACAGGACTGACCACAGCAGCACGATTATCATTTTCGGCAACCTGAAGCATATGATCAAGCCAGCCTGATGTCACGATGGTGTCATTATTCAAGATCACAATATATCTTCCTGATGAAACTTGAACAGCGTAATTCACCGCTTTTGCAAACCCCCTGTTTTCGGGCAGATTGGCATAGTAAAAGTTGTTGTATTCCAGGGCTGATTCCCTCAACCACTCTGCTGTGTCGTCGGTAGAGCCATTATTGACAACAATCACCTCGAAAGGGTGCGTCGTGTCCGTTGCATAGAGGCTCTCCACACAAGCTTTGGTATATTCAAGATTGTTAAATACCGGAATAATGATCGTTGCAACATTAACGGATTTTAAAGGTAAAATAGATTGATTGCCATCCCCCAAATCACCCTGTCTCATTACTTCAACAGAAAACGGGAATTCAAATGTATTCCCTGATGTGTCATAACCCTTTAAAATAAAATCATTTTTTTCGTGATTTTGTTTTTTGTCAAAGAAATAAACTGGAAGCTCATCACGGAAACCACAATTCACATTTTCCTCAGATGCGATCTGTCGTAAATCCTCGCGTGAATAACCATAACTAATTGTTTTAATGAATTTACCATCCTGATATGCTTCCAGTCGATCTATTGAGGACGTTGTTGAGAAAACCCATCCCTCTATTTGAATATTCTTGCTGAATAGTGATTGGTAGGCCAAAGGCTTATCCAAAAAAAAACAGAAAGGATGACTGCTCAAACTCCGTTTTTCAGTCTCGCCAGGCTGTCCCCTGGAGTGCAGGTCATGATGGATAAGATGCAAAAAACGTGATATTTTATGCTTATTACCGCTGGCGTCCGTTATCCATATTTCAAGATAAAGCTCATTGTCTTCGAACGGGACCTCATAAAGTGGCAGGTGTCCTCTGTAAGTATATAAAAAGGCGTCCCGAGGGACACCATGATATATCTTGCCGTCATGATCTTTATGCTGATAGATTTGCAGTAAGCCTTTAATTTTATTGTTTAGGATATATTCAACTCTGGTGATTTCATGTGCTACTGAAAAGCACCAGCCACTGAATCGAAGCCAGTCGGTATTAAAATAGGCAACCTCGTTTGACGGGGTATCCAGCCATCCATCAATAATATGAGAGTGCTCTCGTTTTTTATTTAATTTAAATAATTTTATCATATTGATAACCTGTGTCGCATCTTTTTTTAGCTGATACCATATTTATCATAGCCATTACCGCTGAATTAGTGACTTACTCCTCAACCCCTGTCATAAAAAACAAGAAAATCAAGCAGCGATTTTCATTAAATTTTCAGTAGATGCATCCAATATCACGTTTAGCAGAGTTGTTAATCGAACCCCCTTTGAGTGTGAGCTGACAGCAGCAGCTCCCGCTATAAAGGATTACCATGCCATAAGATGAGTTTTTCCCGTGGTTCTGTCCATTGTTTTTCAGAATAGTCCCTCAGAAGAGGAGGACCACTATAAGAAAATGACTTTAGGGTTAATTGCTATGTATTTTTGGGTTATTTCAACGGTTTTATCCTTGCGGCAATCATCCACGACAACGATTTAATCCACAGAATCAGGCATTGTCGCAATGACCCTGCCAATTTTTACTGTTTATCCGAAATACGGTACGAAGACAGGTGTTAATTCCCCGGAGTTCCGTATTTCATACTTTGTTATGGCTTGCGGCTATATGATCCAGCCATGCTGGTTTATCAAAATACTCCTTCTTTCTATTGATTTCAGGGGTATGTATAAATTTTTTGAGTACATATCTCTCATCTTGATGGAAAATATAGATACATATCCTTAACATTTCGTACTATTTTATCTTCTATTTTTTGCAATAATTCCTGGCTGGGGTTGATTAATATCACAGCTTCTGCTTTCGTCTGATCGATAAAGGATAGAAAGTGTGATTCTTTCGTATTATAAAGACACGAACTCCACTTTGGCAGGATGTCAAGTAAGTTGTAACGTATTTTGATGCTATCAATCCCTCTGTTTCCATAGCTTCCATTTTTTTGATTCACTGCCAAAATATACATTTTATCCTCAAATCCTCTGGTAAGGGATCGAAATGTCTTCATCATATCAACTTTAATGTCACCTGGATAGGATCCATTATGGTACTTGTTAGCTAATATTGTGGAATATATTCTTTGGTGATTGAATAAAGCTAATAATGTGTATGAAAAGAATATAATTGAAAAAAAGGTAACAGATATACGTTTTATTGAAGAATGTATTGTATTATTCTTAGAAAAATATATAAACAGCAATGCTCCACAAGGTAAAGTCAATGTCACATAACGGTGCAGGCTTTTGCTTTGTAATGGGATCTCTTGAAGAGTATACATCATGACCATTAAAATTGGTGCAACTAAAACAAAAAAAGCGCACAGGCCAAATCCGCGGCGCATGTTTGATGCCATAGAGAACTGGTAAAGCAATGACAAAATAAAAACAGTGGCAACAAGGTAAAATATACTAAAAACATATTTAACACATTCGTTAAAATGCTTGAACTTAAAGTAGATATTGTCGAAGCTAAACGTAAAAGGATTTGCCAGGATGGTCGGCCTGATTTCTCTTGAAATAAATTCAGCATCGTAAAACCTGCTGATTATGGTGACCACTATTAAGATAAGCAATAATAAAAAACTTTTCTTGCCACCAAAATATAACCCGATGGTTTTAGTTGAAAAGAGATTTTTTATCTTATGGGGAAGATTTTTTATTAACAAAGGCAGTATCAAAAATGGCAAAAAATAAGAATAATCGATTTTGATTTGTGTTAGGCAAAACATTGAAAATAAAAGAATAAACAGACTACCTCTTCTATTATCACAACCAAATACATACAATGCTGTCATTAGAACAAAGCAAAAACTAAAAATGTCGGCATAAAAGGTAACCAGCCATCCAAACATGGTTGAAAATAAAACAAACAGATAAAATACCCCTGACAATAGCACCCCATTTCCATATTTTTTCAGACAAGATATGGTCGATACCACACCCACAAGGCCGATTGCCTGCGGAATAAAGATAGCATACTGGTCTACAACTCGTCCGAATAGAAGGTAGAGCTGAACAGCAAAAAGAGGATAAAAACTACTATTTCCAAACGTATCTATTGTTCCGAATGGCTTCTTAAAAAAACCTTGATTCAGGAAAATTTCTTTGGCGTTAAACCACCAAAATGTAAAATGATCCCAAGACCCGTTATGTTGCTTACAAGCGATGATAGCAGCCAAGCCAAATAAGACTAAAAATGGGATGAGAAATAGAATTTGAACGATATCTATTTTTAAATGCTGACGTTTCTCGAATACCACAGATTGCATATTTTTATAGTTGCTGATTCCTATTATGCTCCAGAACAATAACAATATGCTAAACGTATTTCTATTGATATGAAAACCAAATTGGCTGATAATGAGCAAGCTAAGTGATATTAAAGAGAAGTAAAAAACAAAAGCAAAAAAACATGAATAATAAATAGGGTTCTTTATATAAGAAGCCTTTGAAGCTATAAGGGGAATAAAGAGGTTTCCCGAAAACAACAGGTAAAGAAAATAAACGAGTATCCATAACGGACTGTTAATTCTGAGGTCAGAATTAAGATAAAAAACAATTGAAGCTGACAACAAGGTATAGAGGCCAACAAAAATATTTTGATAAGATTTTCCCATGATTCTCCATGTGCTGACAGCTTACGCTGTCTTTCTGTATAGTAAATAACGTATCCTATTTCTTAAGCGCCAAGTTTTTGTGCTTTTAATGAGGTGTAGTTCTTCTTCGCAAGATCCTAGCTGGGCCTTAATATTCCCCATCTCGATCTCTTTTTGAGCAATTATTTCTTCTAATATTTTTTTTACATCAAGAAGTTCATGAAGTTTTTCTTTATAAAAAATAAGCTGCGCTATATTCTCCCTTACTCTATTTACTTGTTCTCTGGAGTGCTGTCTATATTCAAGTAGCGGTTCATTTACACGTTTAGCTTTCGAGCCAGATTCAATCATCCTGAAAAATAAGTTATAATCTTCCGGCTTGTCTTTTTCATCTAGATATCCGCCTACTTTATCATAAGCAGACCTTCTATAGAGAGCTGAACCATGAATAAAGTTAGTACCTTTGCCAAAATTCTCTTGAAACATCTGGCTGTCAAATTCCGGAAAATTGATAATATAAAAAAGATCTGCAATAATTTTCCCTCTGAGATTGACTGGAAAATTATTGTATACTTCTTGGGCTAAAATCCCAAAAAGAACAAAGTCTGTATAAACGATATCCACCCATTCATTTTGATCCAAGATGGCTGTAGTTTTTTCTAGATAATCATTTCTAAATCGATTATCAGCTCCCAGAAAAACAACAAAATCAGAGCTTGTTAATTGCACCGCCTTGTTAAAACAATTTACTATTCCCAGATTTTTTTGATTGCGATGGTATTTTATTTTTTCCGGAAATTTATTTTGATAATACTTTCCCAATATCGGAGTGTCATCCTGGGAACAGTCATCAATTAAAACGATTTCATCTGCAAGCCTTGTCTGGCTTAATACGGAATCAACAGCTTCGCATAAAAAATTGCCATAATTGTATGAAGGAATAATAACTGAAATACTGTTCTTTCTAAGGTTGGTTTCATTTGTAACTGTCAGCCTGTTTTGGGTATATGGTGTTTTATTATCTCCCTGAATACATGAAACGGCACCACTGAAATAATTTTTTGTTATCCGTATTATTTTTTCATCAAACTCTCCATGAGGATACGCAAAGTATTTAAAGCCACTCGTATCCAGGGCCCGAAGCCTCTCAGGAACTGTCAATTCCTCAATCAAGCATCTAGGGTCATCAATGTTTCTCAAGTCTGTATGGCTTTTTGAGTGAAACTGTAATCGACCTCCATAAGTAACTAATTCAGCTAATTCCTGCATTGAGGCAAATTTTGCTGGTGGTTCAACAGCATCAAATTCGTTCATCATGCCAATATGGTCAGAAGTGATAAATAGTTCAAAGGGGTAGTTATGTTTCTTTAGTATTGGAGCGGCATATTCCAAAATATTACTATATACCCCATCAAATGTTATCACGACCTGTTCTTTATCATCAGGATCATAGTCATCCAGATAGACAATTTTATACGCTTTAAGATCGAGCATCTGACGATAAAATGAATCGACATCAACCCACCACATGCTATAACTTTCAGGATAAATTTTATGATACATTAAAATCATTTGCAGTAGACCTCAAGAAGTCTGTCATAATCAGAAAAATGATGAATTGTGTTTTTTAATTTGAAATAGGGAAAGTTTAGATCGTACCAGTCTTTAATATGAAAAGAGATAAGAATTCCATTTTGGTTTAAAATTTTATCAACAATTAGATATATTAGTGTCTTAGACTGGGCGACATACTGAGGGTAGCAAACCCCAGACAGAATGACTAAATCAAAACGTTTTTCACTCTTACTCATACTGTATATTGAGGATGTCGCAAATTTAATACGATCATTTTCTTTTTTCTTTGCAAAGCTGATAGCATTTTTTGAAATATCGACACCCAAAATAAAGTTACCGGGCAAATCAACAGTAACAAAACCCTGTCCGCATCCGATGTCTAACACCTGTTGATATGTTTTATCCGGAATTGCAGATAGTAGAATTTCTTTTCTTAACGTATCATCAGGGTTGCTCTCATATCCCCATGGGTCCTTTCTCTGATGCCATTTCTCTAGCTCCTCGATATCTTGTAGCCTTTTCATAAGATGTGTTGTTCCTCAATTGGCATTTTTGAATGAGTTATTGAAGTAGATTTTCTTGTATCAAATTGGATATCCAGATTATACACCACACTGAAGATAAATGTATAAACTGTCAACATGAAAACCGGTCGGGAAAAAGAACTCAAAAGCGATAAAATAGAACCTTTATGACGCCATGTAATGTCTCTTTTTATGAGCTGGTATAATAGGTCTTGAGCTAGATGTCAATAATAAGTGCAATACGTTATCCGGTGAAGACTTCCAGTGGAGTCAAGCCATTTAAAACTTTCCTGGGTGTAATGTCCAACAAGAAAACGTTGTCATCTATTTATTTTTCCGATGTTATTGATGCATCAAAGCCCTTTGGCCAAATCCTGCGTAATCGACCATTGGTATTTTCATTTGTTCCCCGTTGCCAACTTCTATACGGTTCTGCAAAACAGACATCAATTCCATGGCGTCTAGCGTTATCTTGGAATGATTAGCAAATTCTCCACCATTACCAAATCTCCTTAGTCTGAGTATATTAACTTATTCCTGGAAAATTTCCGATTCCCGGTGAACCATTACACGGGCAAAAAACGCCCGCGCATGTTCCTCTGCCTCCTCCATAGTCGTGCTATTTATTATCTTGCTGTAAAAGCCATGGCCAAAAGGAAATAGTTTACTGTAATATTTGGTAAAATACTTTAGCCGATCAAGGCGTTGTCTGCCGGTGAACCGCTCGTTAAGCAGAGAGAGAAAGCGGAAATAAACGGTCTGCTCAGTATATTCTGCTACTGTTTCTCTCCCCTGCAGCGCATCTGTAATCTCCCGGCAGAGCCAGGGGCGTATAATCGCTCCCCGCCCGACCATCACGCCATCCGCAGCTGACTGTTTAAGTGCCCCTCTGGCATCATCTACCGAAAAGATACCACCATTAACAAAGAGAGGGATAGAAACAGCCCGTTTTCCTTCGGCAACTGCCGACCAATCCGGTTTGCGACAAAATTTCTCTCCCGGTCTTCTCGCGTGGACGGTGATACAATCAACGCCCTCATCTTCCAGCATTTTACAGAAAGAGGAAAAGGTATGTCCTTGCGGGGCGGCAAGACGAATCTTTACACTTATCGGCAGTGTTGTCTCCTTGCGCAGGGCGCGCAGCATGGCAATAAGCCTTTGCCGGTCGGCGATCAGTGCCGCTCCTGCGCCCATTTTGCGTATACGGGGAGCGGGGCAGCCCAGATTGAGATCTATACCTGCCGCGCCCAGTGTATGCACTTTTGCAACCGCTGCCGGCAACCGCTCCGGTTCACTGCCGACCAGTTGATAGAACAGGGGGCTTTCTGCAGGCGTTGATACCAGCAGCGGGCAGTGCTGCACTGTTTCTGATGGCAGCCGACGTATAGAGAGCATCTCGGTATAGAGCAGCCCCGCTCCGCCACACTCCTGTACCAGGGTTCGCAGCGCAGAGTGGGAGTAATCAACCATCGGGGCAACGGCGACACGAGATGTGAGCTGCAGGTTACGCAGAACAAGAGGTTTTAAACGAGTCGCCTTTTGCATCTCAAGGGTTAAGGGAAAACACGTGCAAAATTTTCAGAAATTCGTCCTGATTGATTATATAGGCAAATTTTACATGCACAGAGTATGAGTTTGTCGCAGCGTCAAGCGGTCGCACGCCAACCACCACCCCGGAAAAGGATGACGAAAAGCCGGAGGCAACCTTAAGAGAGGTGAGCAGGCCCTTGCCAAGAAAATTATTCGCCTCTTCAGGGGAGGCGAATTTAACGGAAAATGCCGCGCCGCCACGGGAGATATCAAGCAGTTCGCCATCAATCTTTCTGCCGGAATCACTGCCAAAATGGTTTAACACCCGATGACTGGTAGCTGTGTTGAGGATATATCTGATCTGGTTGCGGCGATCATCTCCAGAAAGCGTTATAAGCTTTGATACATCAATGCCCTGCATACAGAAACTCTGCAATTTCTGCCGTATTCCAGGCACCTCTTTTTCAATATACTGCCACCCTTTTTTGCTTACCACCTGCACTTCCACAGAGGAGAGTGCCTTCAGGGTTACAGTCCATACCGAGGCGTTAAAAAACTGGTCATAGCCAAGAATTGTCCCCGCGCCAACCCGGCATAAAAAACGCTCCAGTCCGCCGGAAGAACAGCTTACACTGACCTTGCCTGAATTGATAAAGAACAGACTGCAGTCTGTATCACCACTGGCAACGAGAATATCACCCTTATTGTAGACCTCAAAGGAAGAGATGCTGTAGAGTTGGGAAAAGCCGTCCTGAGAGAGTGTCTGTGCCAACTCTTTCCATAATTCTGCATGTTGCGGTGAGATAGAGTGCGCCCTGTGGCTTTCAATACTGTCACCGAGTCTCACCGTCTCAGAGAGGGCAAAGGGGTCAACCTCCAGCAGTCTGCTTTTCATATACTCGGCAAAATCATAATTTTTCCGGGCAATCCCCTGCTCTGCCTGCTCAAAGATATATTTTCTGGCTCCCTCCTCGTCTCCCGCCTCTATATATCTGGCGATCTCCTCCTCAACAAGGGCAATACGCTCCTCTTCCATCGCCTTATCTCCATGCACCATTCGCACATCTGTCATATCATCCTGCTGCTGGTTGCTGTGGCGTATCTGCGGGGCGATATGGCTTATTGTCTTCTCAATAAGAAGAGATATCTCATCTCCACCAATACTGTAGCGGTACTCCTGCTGCATCGCCTCCAGAATTTCCAGCGTCTCGCTTTTGGGGTAGTGACCGAGCCCGGCGAGAATACGAGACAGCAGCGGCACGCCTGTTGTGATAGGGAAGGTGGCACGGCGGGAAGCCAGCAGGCAGAGGACATCATAGAGATTATCATCAAAGTTGTCTGACTCCAGAAGCCAGGTCAGAAGATCGATCTGCAGA
>PDWI01022633.1_pt1 | contig 13005 bp, 11 predicted proteins | sample 1430891 | NCBI WGS metagenome assembly PDWI01 (sample SAMN01162508, study PRJNA174530) | Oral metagenome, whole genome shotgun sequencing project. | biome: Marine environment; feature: Marine mammal; material: Swab sample of the gingival sulcus; isolation source: swab sample of gingival sulcus... | reverse complement strand
GGCAACACGGTGCACGCCTCGCACAACCTTCAGGACTATCGGGCCGAGTACGCCTGCCGCTATGTGCTGGCGCACTACAGCGAGAACATCAACCGTGACAAGATGGCCGAGATGGTCAACCTGTCGCCGGGGTATTTCTCCAACCTGTTCCGTTCTGAAGTCGGCATGAGTTTCAGCGACTACCTGATTCAGGTGCGCATTGACAGTGCCAAGGGTCTGCTGCGTCGTTTCGACCTGAGTGTCGAGGCCATCAGCAAGAAGTGTGGCTTCAACAGCCTGGCGCACTTCTCCCGGACCTTCAAGGACCGCTGCGGACTGTCTCCGTTGAAGTACCGCAAAAGTCCCCACCTGGTGAACTAGCCTCCGTAGCTGGTCACACGGGACTGAGATGAGCGAAAAAGGCCCTCCCGGAGTCGGGGAGGGCCTTTTTCTTGGCTGTCGCGCTTGCGACGGTCTATTTTGTTCCCCGGCTGACACCCTCTCGAGTCAAGGATTCACGGCATGGCCTTGCTTTCATTGAACAACGCCACGTTCGATTACGGACGGGAAAAAATTCTGCGTGGGGTGAACCTGGCGTTGCATCCGGGAGTGAAGTGTTCCCTGGTGGGAGCCAACGGGGCGGGTAAGACCACCCTGCTGGCCGCCGTGGCCGGTGAACTGGCGTTGCAGGGGGGCACCCGTCAGGTGATGGGGCGGACCTCGGTGCGGCTGTTGCGGCAGGAAAGCTCTTTGCAGATCGAGGGTACGGGCGAAGACGCCCGGCTGCTGGAGACGGTGGCCGGCCTGGCGTTTTCCCGGGAGCGGGATCTGGAGTCGGAGTTGGACGGCCTGGCCCATCGGCTGCGAACCGCGGCCGAAAAAGACCACCAGCGGCTGGTGGATGAGCAGGGCCGGCTGCAGACCGAGTACGAAGCCCTGGACGGTTACACGGTGCAGGCCCGCCTGGAGATGGCCCTGCGCGGTGTGGGGCTGCTGCCGGAAACCTGGGAGCGTCCGGTGGGGCGCCTGAGCGGTGGCGAGCGGCGGCGGGCCGCCCTGGCGGCGGTGCTGCTCAGCGGCGCGGATCTGCTGCTGCTGGATGAGCCCACCAACCACTTGGATCTGGAGTCCTGCGAATGGCTGGAAGGTTTCCTGGATCAGTACCCGGGGGCGGCGGTGATCGTCAGCCACGACCGCCACTTCCTGGACCGGGTGACCACGCGCACGCTGCATCTGGATCGTGGACGCATCGTCAGCTACAGCGGCAACTACAGTTTCTTCGATGAGCAGAGCGCCCTGCGCTACGAGCAGGAGATGAACGCCTGGCAGCGTCAGCAGAGCAAGATCCGCCAGACCGAGGAATACATCCGCCGCAACATCGAAGGCCAGAAGACGAAGCAGGCCCAGGCCCGGCGCAAGCAGTTGGCCAAGGAGGAGCGGGTGGAACGGCCCACCGCCGAACCCGGGCTGTACCGCTTCCGGCTGGAGCCGGTGCGCCAGAGCGGCGGCACCGTCTTCCAGATCGAGGGGCTGGACAAAGGGTTCGGGGAGCGGCGTCTGCTGCGGGCCTTGGATCTGCACATTTCGCGGGGCGAACGCGTCGGCATCATCGGGCCCAACGGATGCGGCAAAAGCACCCTGTTGAAGATCCTGGCCGGTCGCCTGGTGCCCGACGGCGGGCGGGTGGTGCAGGGTCACAACGTGGATCTGGGCTATTATGACCAGGAACTGCTGAGCGTCTCGGACCACAACACCGTCCTGGCGGAAATGATGTCCGTGGATCCCGCCGCCACCCTGGGGGAATTGCGCACCTTCCTGGGGGCGTTCGGTTTCGGGGAGGATCTTTTCGATCGGCAGGTGGGGCGCCTCAGCGGCGGGGAGCGCGGGCGGCTGGCCCTGCTGCGCCTGATCAAGGAAGGGCACAACACCCTGCTGCTGGATGAGCCCACCAATCACCTGGATATTCGCAGCCGCGAGTCCCTGGAGGCGGCCCTGGCAGACTACCGCGGTACCATGATCGTGGTCAGCCATGATCGGCGCTTCCTGAACAAGATCGTGGAGAAACTGGTGGTTTTTCCGCCGGCGGATCATCCCCAGGTGCCGGTGCGTGTCTTCCTGGGCAACCACGAAGAGTACAGCCGCCAGCGCCGTCGCGAGCGCACCGAGCAGCAGGAGGCCGCGGCTCCTCGCCCCGCCCCGCCGCCGGCCTCCCCGGATTCCGGATCCCGCGAGACGGTGTCCGGCCGCACGCCGCTGAGCAAGAATGAGCAGCGCCGACGTGAGGAATGGATCGCCACCACGGAGGCGGCCATCCTGCAGCTCGAAGAAGAGAAATCCGCCGCCATCGCCGAAATGGCCCGCCCCGATCTGGACAACGCGCGCCGCATGGAACTGGGCCGCCGTTGCACCGAAATTGAGGCCGAACTGGAGAAGCACCTGGGCGACTGGGAACAGTGGAGCCTGGAAATAGAAGAGGGGATCTGAGCACGTGGGAACCCGTCAAGACGCCACCCAGGGATTCGTCAGAGAGAAACCGCGGGACAGGGCGGTCATCGCCGGCGTGAACCTTCCGCTGGCCTGGGAGGGTGGCCTGGGGGGCGATGCGGACCTGCCCGAACTGGAACGCCTGGTGGACACCGCCGGCGCCGACGTGGTGGGGCGGGTGGAGCAGAATCGGCATCGCCCGGCCCCCGGCACCTTCCTGGGCAAGGGCAAGCTGGAAGAGTTGCAGGAGCTGGTGGAGGAATCCGAGGCCAATCTGGTTGTCTTCGACAACGATCTGAGCCCGGCCCAGGGCAAGAACCTGGAAAAGACCTTGAAGGTGAACGTCCTGGACCGGACGGAACTGATTCTGGATATCTTTGCCACCCACGCCAGCACCCGGCAGGCCCGCCTGCAGGTGGAACTGGCCCAGCTGCAGTACCTGCTGCCGCGGCTGACCCGCTTGTGGTCGCACCTGGAGCGGCAGGCCGGCGGCATCGGCACGCGCGGCCCCGGGGAGACGCAGCTGGAAACGGACCGGCGGCTGCTGAACCGGCGCATCAGTGCCTTGCGCAAGGAATTGAAGGAGATAGAGGGCCAGCGGCAGACCCAGACCCGCGGCCGGGACGGGGTGTTCAAGGCCGCGCTGGTGGGCTACACCAATGCGGGTAAGAGCACGCTGATGAACGGTATCACCGGTGCGGGCGTCTATGTGAAGGACCAGCTCTTCGCCACCCTGGACGCCACCACCCGCAAGGTGGAGCTGGACGAGCGCCGCCGCTTCCTGCTGACCGACACGGTGGGGTTCATCCGCCGGCTGCCGCACCACCTGGTGGAAAGCTTCAAGGCCACCTTGCACGAGGTCCAGGACGCGGACCTGATGGTGCATGTGGTGGACGCGGGCAGCGAGGACCCGCAGCACCAGATCGACTCGGTGAACGAGGTGCTGCGCGACATCGTGCCCGAAGACAAGCCCACCCTCATGGTCTTCAACAAGATGGATCTGGTGGAAGAGGAACTGTTCAGCAACCGCTACCGCCGTTTCTACCCGGAAGCGGTTTTCCTTTCGGCCAAGAAGGCCGAGGGTTGGGCGGCCCTGCGGGAGGCGGTGACGGCGCACATGCTCAGTGGCGAACGCATCGTCACCGTGAGTGTGCCCATCGTCAATCTGCAGTGCTTGAGCCTTTTTCATCGTACGGGCAGCGTGCTGGAGCAGACTTTCGAGGCGGATGTCTGTCGGGCGGTGTTGCGCTTGAAAGATGCGGAGCTGAATCGGCTGCTCAGCCGTGAAGGCGTCACGCTGATTGAGGGATAACCCGTTCGCCCCCTTGCATATCGCCATAGCGCCCCGCCGGGGAGTCCCGAATCCGGATTCCCCGGCGGGGTCTTTTCTTCCTTGACCTTACCCGTCGGGTCTTCCCCTTCCTTTCTTCTTTTTCGGCACAGCCTTTGCTGCTAAAGGCCATCGGTTTCCGTGCCGAAAACCGGAAGTACGCAAGAATATGCGACCGCATGGTGGAGATCATGATGGTGATTCTGATCATCGGCCTGCTGGCGGGAGTTTCCGGTCCCGCCATGTTCAAGTATGTGCACTCCAATCAGATGGACACACGTGTGGACAAGATGGTGGCGGATCTGCAGCTCAGCCGGGCCATGGCCATTTCCACGGGGCAGACCCACCGCTTCAGCACCACGAACAACGGCTACACGGTGAAGAACTTGGCGACGGGCATGGAGCTGCGGAACGTGACCTTCGACGAAGGCGCCACTCTGAACGGGACCCTGACGGCGGACTTTTTCCCCTGGGGCATGGCCAACACGACCACGTTCGACCTTTCCTATCACAGTTTGGCGCGACGCGTCCAGCTGTTGCCTACGGGCATGGTGGAGGTGAAGACGCTATGATGACGCGCCTGTTCCGCAAGGCTCGCCGGAAGCTGGGACCCGCCGCCAACCGTGAGGGGTTCACGCTGGTGGAGATCCTGGTCGTCCTGTTCATCCTGTCGGTGGGGGTGTTGCCGTTGGTGATCATCCAGCACCGCGCCCGTCGTGATGTGATGGAGACGGACCGTTGCACCCAGGCGATGATGGTGGCCCAGGAAAAGCTGGAGCATGCCAAGAGGCTGGGCTTCGGCAATGCCGTCAGCGACTCGGGTCGTACCGGTGAAATCGATTGGGTGTGCACGGTGACGAACCAGAGCTTCGGCATGGACCGCATCGAACTGACCACATCCTGGCAGGCCGATGGCGAGACCAGGAGCTTCACCATTGCCAGCGTTGTCAGCATGCGCTGAGAGGAGGGACTCATGAACGTGAAAACTATCAGAGAATGGATCGGTAAGGGGCAGGGCCTGACTCTGGTGGAAATGATGATTTCTCTGGCCGTCTTCGGCGTGGTGATGGGTGTGGTTTTCGGGTTCATGACCGGTACCCGGGACAACTACGACGACACGCGGGCCAAGGTGCAGGCCCAGCAGGCGGTGCGGGCCGTCATCTCGATGATGACCAGTGAGATCCGGTCCGCCGGCTGCGATCCGACGGGTGCCGGTTTCGACCGTTTCGTGGTGGCGGGTGACAAAACTCTCCGGTGCCGGGCGGACCTGAACGGCGACGGGGATACCACGGACAACAGTCCGGATGAGGATGTTCTCTACACCTACAGCCTCGGGACGGCCGAGCTGTTGCGGAACTGCAATGACGGCAACGGGGATCTGGCCATCTTGCACCATATGCGAGATGTCCACTTCCAATACCGGGATGCCGATGGGAACATCTTGAGCCCGCTGCCGCTGAACGCGCTGGATCGCGCCTCGGTGCGGTATGTGGAAATCTTCGTCGACGGGGAGACCGATGACGGTCAGCCATTCGATTACCGGACCAGCGTCATGGTCCGCAACGGATAGGATGATGATGAACCGAGAACACGATGCCGGGCGCGCCACAGAGCTGAACCGCGAGGGCTTCGCCCTGGTGACCACATTGCTGGTGGTGTTGGTGCTGTCCGTAATGGCGGTGGGGCTGGTGTGGATGGCCTCCAGCGACAAGAAGGTCAGCTTTGCGGAGCAGGTGCATGTCGCCTCCCAGTTCTCCGCCGATGCGGGCGGAGAAGCGGGCATCAATTACGTGCGGCTGGCGGACGCGCCGCCACGGATCATCGACTTTGCCAGCCGCACGATCCACAACCAGGGGGAGACCAATGTCCACGGTTCTCAGAAATACGATTATGACGCGTTCTATCTCAAAAAGACGCCACGTCCCGGCTGGGGTGTGGACTATCTAGACTACAACTACCGGATCGAGTCCACGGGGTCGGCTTCTACCAAGGGACGCAGCAATGTGCAACTGGTGGTCAGCCGTCTTTACCGGGAAGGCTACTAAGTCGCCGTCAACGGCAGGAAGGGAATACTCATGAGAAGCACTATCCGCATCAAAAGGGGGCGGGTCAGGGATGTGTTCCAGCGTACGGCACTGTTGGCCGTATGGCTGTTGCTGGGCGCCGTTCCGGTTCTGGGTCAATCGTGCCAGACGCCGCTCTTCGTCCAGGAGGGCTCGATGGACGCCAACGTCATGATTCTGGTCGACAATTCAGGATCCATGAACTCGGCCATGTATCACCCGGATTACGATCCTTCCATCGTCTATCAGGGAGAATACGATAGGGATAGAACGTATTGGTTCTCCAGGGAGGGCTACTACAGGACCAATGGTAGGACGGCCTATATGGTCGCGGCACCCGGAGGGCATCATGGTCGCTACAGCGGCAACTATATGAACTGGATCTTCTATGTTGCGAGCAGTACGCAACGCGCCAACATCCCACGGTTCACGCGCATGGATGTGGCCCAGCAGGTGGTCTACGACATCATTGATCGCAGCGATAATATTCGCTTCGGTCTGGCCAACTTCCATACGGATGATGGCGGCTATATCCTGAAGCCCTGCGGCACGCCCAAGGCCGAATTGCTGAATGCGGTGACAGGCATTTTCGGCACAACCTGGACGCCCCTGGCCGAGACCATGGAAGATATTCTGGATTATTTCAAGAGAAGAGGGCAGAACGCGCCCATCGAGGCCAGGTGTCAGAAGAATTTCCTGATCGTCATGACCGACGGCTTTCCCACCAAGGATACGGATATCAGCTATTACCTGGTGGATGCGGATCAAGACGGGAACGATCCCGGAGATTGCAGGATTGTAGCGACCACATGGATGACGTGGCCTACTACCTGCGCCACAATGATCTGCGTTCCGATCTGGGCGATGATGGGGAATCCTGGGAAGACGGCCAGAACGTGGTGACCTACACCATCGGTTTTGGGGTGGACGCGAACCTGCTGAGCGAGACCGCCGACAATGGTGACGGCTTGTATCTGATGGCTACGGACGCGGCGGAGCTGTGGACCAGCATGGAACTGATCATGCAGGATGTCGTCAGCCGTATGTCTTCCGGTTCTGCCGTGGCGGTGGTTTCGACCGAGCGCGGCGATGATGATTATCTGTATCGCGGCAAATTCATGCCCGGGGAGTGGGGCGGTTATCTCGAGGCTTTTGAACTGCCTTACCACGAAGGCGATACTCCCCTTTGGGAGGCCGGGCAACTGCTGGCGCAGCGCGCTCCGGTGGATCGCCAGATCTGGGCCGCCGTGGGCGGGGCGAGGTGCGCATTCGAGCCCAGCCAAGCGGCGCACCTGCGGCAGGCCATGGGTGTGGGCAGCGTCACCCGGGCTCAGAACATCATCCGGTGGACGCGGGGCGAATGGGTGGATGGCTATCGCGAGCGCTCCGATAACTGGAAGCTGGGCGACATTGTCCATTCCACCCCGGTGGTGGTGGGCAGTCCCAGCACCTTCACGCTGGACGAAGAATACCAGACCTTCATGGACACCCAGGCCAGCCGTGAAAAGGTGGTCTATGTGGGCGGCAACGACGGCATGCTGCATGCCTTCAGGGCGTCCGATGGCCGGGAAAAGTGGGCCTTCGTGCCGGAGTTCGCGTTGCCCAAGCTCAAGGACATTGCCAGTCCTGACTATTGCCACCAGTACACCTGTGACCTGACGCCCGGGGTGAAGGACGTCAAGATCAATGGTCTCTGGCGGACCATTCTGGTGATGGGCGCCCGAGGTGGGGGGAGCGGCTATTTCGCCATGGATGTGACCGAACCCGACGACCCGGAGTTCATGTGGGAGATCGAACTGGATGACGGCATGCCCTATGCCTCGGAAGTGGAATTCGCGGTGGTCGACGACAATCCCGTTCTGTTCATCGGCTCAGGGGTGAACACGGACGGCATGGCCTACGTCTACGAGATCAATCTGTCCGATGGCAGCGTGGAAGGTATTCTGGAGCTGAGCAACATCGGTTCCGGGCGCCGGAACAAAGCCACGGGTGTGCGCACTGTGGATCTGGATCTGGACGGCCAGGCGGACCTCTGTTATGTGGCGGACATGAGCGGTGCGGTCTATCGGATTGATCTGCAGGATTCCACTGCGCCCGGAGCTTGGGACGTGACCCGGCTGTTCCAAGGGAACGAGATCATCACCGCGACGCCCATCCCGGCTTTCAGCGAAGACGGTACGGTGAACGTCTATTTCGGCACGGGCTCCTACCTGGACGAGGATGACCTGTACGCCACTAGGTCGAACACCTTTTATTGCATCTACGACCGCCACAACGGTGAGCTCGGCACCAACCTGGTGGACCAGACTGACGAACCCAGGGAGCCGAACGATTATGACGGCTGGTACATCAACCTGCCCAATCCGGGCGAGCGGATCACCGAGCCGGCCGCCGTGGTCGCCGGCACCGTGTTCTACACTTCCTACGCGCCGAGCCACGAACCATGCGAGGCCGGCGGCCATTCCTGGCTGACGCGCGTCGCCTACGATGACGGTTCCGTACCCGACGATGGCGAAGACGATGGGTTCGATGGCAAGCGCCGTCTGGATATGGGCGACGGTATCGCCTCGCGACCGGTGGTGGACATCGTGAACGAAGAGGTCATCGTCCAGTCCAGTGACGCGACCATCACTATCGAGGACATCGGCCAGGTGTTCTTCAATCTGGAAGTTAAGGCTTGGCAGGAAACCCACGACGATGCTAGCCAACCCCTAGGAGGAGCGGTCCCATGATGGATGATCGAAACATCAATCGGCGGAAAGCCGTCCGGATTTTCTTGAATATCGGCCTGATGGCTTTGACGGTGCTGCTTGTGGTGACGTTCACCGGCGAGCCGGCGCAGGCCTGGGGCCGGAAGAAGGCCAAGCAAAAGACGGAAGAAGTGCGCAAGGCCGTCAACAGGAACCAGTACCCGGATTACCGCATTTTCCGCGGCGTGCTGCGCAAGGATCATCTGGGCAACTGGTCCCTGGACAAGCGCCCCATGTCCTTCAACCGCAACAGCAGGGTCACGCCCGAGGGTGGCCCCGAGGAAGAGCCGGTTCTGATCGAGGGTCGCACCGCTCTGGTGACGGCCGCGGAGATCAACGGGGAATTGATCGTGCGCCGGGTCAGCATGGTGCCGGTGGATGAATTGCTCAAGCGGGGCGGCTTCAACACGGGAGAGCAGTCCGAAGAGCCTTCTGTCCTGGATCCCGACGCACCCCGCTGATTCAGCGCTGGAGCTGCTGCCGCAGCGTCCTGATCCTGGATTCCTGGTCCGGCGTCAGCCCTCTGAGAGAGGCGGCGCCGGACAGGCTTTTCCGGGCCCCTGCCGTATCGCCCATCCGAGCCTGCACCAAGGCCAGATTGAACCAGCCGTTCATGTAATTCGGGTAGTCCCGCACCAGATCCTCCAGCAGGGAGCGGGCCTCCCGGAGCCGGCCGGTCGAGGCGTAGGCGGACGCCAGGTTGGAGCGGATCTGATGGTTGCCCGGGCTCAGGGCGTGGGCCTTTTGCAGGGCCTGCAGAGCCTCTTCCTCAAGACCGGCCCGTTGCAGGGTCAGCCCCGCCCTGAGCCAGGGCAGGGCCCAGTCCGGGGCCAGTTGGGCGGCCTGCCGAAAGGATCCGAGGGCCGCTTCCCATTGGCCTTGCTTCTCCTGACACCGCCCCAGCCGGTAGGGGATGAAACGTTCGCGTGGGGCGCGCGCCTGGGCCAGGCGCAGGGCGGCTTCGGCCTGGGGCCAGGCCTCCAGCTCTTCCAGGTAGATGGCTAACCGATAGCTGGTTTCGGCTAGGCCGGGGCGTGTCTCTTCCGCCTGCCGCCCACTGGCCAGGGTGGTCTTGAGGTCGCCGCGCTTGCTGGCGCGGGAGGCTTCGCGCAGATAAACCTGCCAGTCCACTTCGGGCGTCTCCAACTGGGCCCAGCGGGGTAACAGGGCCATGACCAGGATCGACACGGCGGCCAGCCACCAGCGTCTTCGGGCCCAAGGCATGCCCCAGGCCGCCCGCAGGAAAACGGCGCTCGTCACGGCCAGAAGCGGGGCGATGGGCAGGCGGTAGCGCGCGGTGGGGAAAAAGGGCAGCAGACTCAGGAAGTAGGCCAGGAGCAGGACGACCAGCACCCGCCGCTTGCCGGTCGGCAGGAAGCCCAGCCCCAGCAGGCCGCAGGCTGCCAGGAGGGTGAAATTCACGGGCAGGAAGCGCAGGGAGGCCAGGCGTTGCCGCCAGTGGCCGTAGCTGAAGATTTGCGGCAGCTCGTAGCCGTTCCAGAAACGGTAGATTTTCCACAGGTAGTGACGAGGCATAGCACCCAGGTTGGCCTGGAATTCATTCCAGGCCCGGCGGGTCAGGATGCGGGACACCTCGGAGCCCTTCAGATCCCGGCCCTGCTCCCGTTCCAGGGTTCTTTCCAGGGAAATGTCGTAGTCCTCCTGCCCTTCTTCCATGACCGGAGCGAAGAGACCGGCGTGCTGGGGCTGCTGCCCGATCAGCAGGTTGATGCCGCCGTTGCTGGTCAGCAGCACGAAATCGTCGGCCACGATCAGGTTGCGCACGGTGGAGGGCACCAGCAACAGCAGGCCGGTGGCCATCACCAGGGCGCCATGGGTCAGGCGCCGGGGCCAGGGTTGTTCGCGGCGCAGGAAGATGAGCGGGGGCAGGGCGGCCAGGAGGATCAGGTTGTTGCCCCGCGCCAGGCCCGTCACGCCCACCAGCAGGCCCACCAGGGCCCAGCTGCGAGCGTCGTCCCGGCGCCAGGCGACCAGAACCTGGCGGGTCGTCAGCAGGATCAGGGTGGTCAGCAGGGTGGCCATCAGGATCATGCCCGCGTAGAAAACGGCGGCGCCGTAGAAGGCGTACAGGCCGGCGGCTACCAGGGGCGTCGTGGTGTCGGTCTCATCGTCCAGAAAATCCCGGGTCAGGCGGTGCACCAGCACGATGTTCCCCAGGGAAAGCAGCAACTGCAGGGCGCTGACGGCCATGCCGCCGGACCCGAACACCAGGTAGACCAAGGCCAGAAGATGGGGATAGAGGGGCCCCATCCAGTAGGTCTCTCCCCAGCCGGGGTCTCCCCGGGTCAGCTGCAGGGCCCACTCGTGGTAGGCTTGGCTGTCCAGGATGGGGACGCGGACCAGGTCGGTGCCGGCCAGCTCGGTGAAGAAGACGGCGCGTATTCCTGCCGCCACCAGCAGAATGGCCAGCAGGGCGGGGGGAAAGTGCGGACGTTTCACGGGGCCACCGATTCCGCCAGGCGCACCTGGATGAATTCGGAATCGTCGGGCAGGCCGGGCCGGCGCCCGGTGCTCATGGGGTAGTTGTTGTCGTTGATCAGCAGCAGAGTGCGCGGATCCAGCAGCATCAGGCACTCGGGCGTGACGAAGGGGAACTGGAAATCCGCACCCAGGCCCACGGCTCCCGACTCGGCGCGGGTCAAGCCCCGGGGATCGGCCATGTTCAGCAGATCGCATACCAGATGCTTCTGCAGGCAACCCCGCTCATCGCGGGTGCCCAGGTCCACGCGGTAGACGCGTTTGATGATGGCGGCCTCGCCCTCTTTGCGGTCCCGTTCAGTCAGCAGCAGGCGCCCGGGGCCGGCACTTTCCAGGGCGGCGATGGACACGTCCGCCGCGTCCACCTCGTAGCGGTGGAAGCGGTCGGCGAAGGTGCCGCTGTCCAGGTCGAATTCCAGCAGGATGCGCCGCCGCCGATCCGGGTCCTCCACCAGGCCTTTCTCGATGGCCACGTACAGGGTTTTGCCGTCTCCCGCAAGAGCCAAGCCCTCGACACCCCCGCTGCGCGGCAGGTTGGCCAGTTGGGGGCCGTCGGCCTGGTGGCGCAATTCCGGATGGTCGGGGGACATGAGCGTGGTCAGGTTGCGGCCGTAGGGGGCCATGTCCGCGGGCAGGGGCAGGGGGATGGGGGTCTCGAGAACCTGGCCGTCGGCGCTGAAATGCACCAGGAAGGGGCCAAACTCCTCACCCACCCAGATGGTACCGTCCGGGGCGCGCACAAAACTTTCCGGATCCAGGTGGGCGCCTGTCAGCAGACCGTCCGGCGGGGTGCCGGGGATCAGGTGGCTGGGGTCCGTCAGGCGGACCACTTCCCGCAGTTCCACCTTGCCGGGTTGCCCCTTTTCCGCACCCCAGTCCACCCCCAGGCGGAACCAGTGCAACGGAAAGGCGGGGCTGTTGGCGCGGCTGCCGAAGCCGTTGTCCTGCAACACCAGCAGTTCTCCGTTGGCCCCGGGCAGCACCGCGCTGAAGCCCTGCACCGGGAACCCGTCCATGGGCATGCGCCGCCCGTTGATGACAGGGGCCAGTTCCCGTCCCACCGGCGGTCCCGGCTCGATGGTATCGGCGGGCAGCACGGCGCGGGCCACCAGTTCGGGGCGAGGCTCTTCGCCGCCACAGCCGGCCAGGGTCAAAGGCAGGGCCAAGGCGGATACCAGAGCCAGGATTGTCAGCGAGAAAGAGAACAAGAAGGGGCGCATGGCGACCTCGGCAAAACGGTTCAGGGAAAAGTAAATCTTGTCTCAGAATAGCTTTAAACGCGCGGGCCACCAAAGGAAATCCCGGCTGGGGCGGGCTCTTTCCAGGGCGGCACTCTTTCCGGGTTAAGGTCTTTTGGGTTTCGCGTTTGTCTGGTGGGTGTGCCCGCGGGCGGGTTTTTGTTTGTCGTGGACCCGTTTGGTGGTTCTTCCCCCGGGCGGGTTTTTGTTTGTCGTGGGCCCGTTGGTGGCAGGCGCTGCAGAGGGTGGTGAGGTTTTCTTCGGCGTTGGTCCCGCCCTGGCTGCGGGGCGTGATGTGGTGGATTTCCAGGAAGCGGGTGTGGGAGCAACCCGGCGCTTGGCAGCGGTGTTGGTCGCGGGCCAATACCCGCCGGCGGGTACTGGGCGGGATGGCGGATTTGTTGGGACCGTCGCCGGTGGCGATGCGCGCGTCGCAGGCCAGTTTTTCATATTCGGCCGGGGTGAGTTCCGTCTCGCCACGGCTGGTGGTGATATGGGATTTTTCGCATTCCGGACAATGGTGGACGTGGATCTGGGTGTGGGGTTCTTTGGGGCTATCCACCGCCCCTGAATCAGTTCGGGCCGCCAGCAGGACCATGGCCTCCAGAAGCATGATCGCCCGGTTTGAACCGGCCGGCACGCCGCCCCGCTTGCCGATGGCC
>PDWI01007626.1_pt1 | contig 13006 bp, 10 predicted proteins | sample 1430891 | NCBI WGS metagenome assembly PDWI01 (sample SAMN01162508, study PRJNA174530) | Oral metagenome, whole genome shotgun sequencing project. | biome: Marine environment; feature: Marine mammal; material: Swab sample of the gingival sulcus; isolation source: swab sample of gingival sulcus... | reverse complement strand
TAAGAAGCATGTAAAATATGTTTATGAACAAGTTGATTTTAAAGAAATATTAGATCAGGCCAATACGATATTTGGAATTCAATGTAAAGAATTAGGAGGTTCTTTAGAATATGTTTGTACAGCAGAAAAGAGAAAAGTCATAATTGATAAAACTCATATGCAAAATGTTGTGTTTAATTTGTTAGAAAATGCAATTAAATACAGGTCTGAAAAAAGGACTCCCAAATTAAGAATAGAAGTTTTTAATATTACAGAAGATGTATTAAGGATTTCTTTTAGTGATAATGGAATAGGAATTCCCAAAACTGAATTAAAAAATATATTTAAACAATACTATAGAGTAAATAACACTAATCTTCATGATGTTAAGGGCTTTGGATTAGGGCTATCTTATGTTCAGAAGGTTGTAGAAGAAATGGAAGGCTCTATTATTGTACAGAGTGTTGAAGGGGAAGGTTCTACAATGATATTAGATTTACCGTTAGTAAAATAAACAATTTAAGGATTAAAATTATTATATAAAAATAAATTAATAGAAGATATGAGTAAGTTAAGAATATTTTATTGTGAAGATGACAATACATTGGGTTCTTTAGTAAAAGAGTACTTGTGTGGACAAGGGTTTGAAGTAGACCTTTTTGCTGATGGGGATTTAGGGATAGAAAATTTTAGTAAATCAAATTATGATTTATGTATTTTAGACTTAATGATGCCTAAAAAAGATGGGTTTGAAGTTGCACAGGAGATTCGTTCTCACGATGATAATGTCCCTATTATTTTCCTTACTGCAAATCAACAAAAGGAAAATTCATTAACAGCCTTTAAGGTTGGGGCTGATGATTATATGAATAAACCTTTTAGCTTAGAAGAATTGTCTCTACATATTGAGGCAGTAACTCGTAGAGTAAGAGGACAAGCCGAAGTGAAAGTTATGGATGCAGTCCCTTCTTATGGAATTGGGAAATTTTTATTTGATACTAAAAAACAAACGCTAAGTATTGGAGACCAAGTACAAGATTTAACAACAAAAGAAAGCGAATTATTAGCTTTACTTTGTCATTATGCAAATCAAACATTAGAAAGAAATTTAGCTTTAAAGCTTATTTGGAAAAATGCTAATTTCTTTAATGCAAGGAGTATGGATGTTTATATAACTAAACTCCGCAAACATTTATTAGCAGACCCAACAATAGAAATAAAGAATGTTCATGGGAAAGGCTATCGCCTTAATGTCCCTGAAATAAAAAAAGGGATAGAGTAAATCTTTTAAAGGATTTTATATAATGAAAAAAATAGGTTTGTGTTGTGATCATGCTGGATATGAATTAAAAGAATATGTAAAAAATCTTTTAGAAAAAAAAGATTGGGAATGTATTGATTTTGGCACATATTCTCAAGATAGAGCCGATTATCCTGATTATGCACATAAATTAGGTAAAGCTATTGATGAAAATGATATAACTATAGGGATTGCAATATGTGGTTCTGGAAATGGGATTTCAATGGCTTTAAATAAACATAGGACAGTCCGAGCTGCATTATCTTGGAATCCAGAAATAGCAGAATTAGCACGATTACATAATGATGCAAATGTACTATCTCTTCCAGCACGATTTATTTCAAAAGAAATAGCCGAAGAAATTATTTCAAAATTTTTATCAACAAATTTTGAAGGGGGGAGGCATAAAGCAAGAGTGGCAAAAATTGCTTTATCTTAGATTGCAAATAGCGACTAAAACGAACCTTTCGACATCCTTAAATGGGAGTCGAAAGGTGTTTTTTTAGAAGAAAGAAAAGTCAATGGGTGAAAATAAAAAAAGGACATATGACCATATAGAAGTTTATGGGAATCGTGTTAATAATTTAAAATCAATCAACTTATCTATTCCTAGAGGTCAATTGGTTGTAATTACAGGAGTAAGTGGGTCAGGGAAAAGTTCATTAGCATTTGACTCTCTTTATGCTGAAGGACAAAGAAGGTATGTTGAAAGCTTATCTAGTTATTCTCGCCAATTTTTAGAACGAATGCCCAAGCCAAATTGTGATGATATTAAGAATTTGCCTCCAGCAGTAGCATTGCAACAAAGAGTTATTAGTCGAAATCCTAGAAGTCTAGTTGTAACAAGTACAGATCTCTATGATTATATAAAAATGCTTTTTGCAAGATTTGGGAAGACTATATCTCCAATATCAGGAAATGAAGTAAAAAAAGATACTCCAATTGATGTTTTTCAATATATTTCAAATCTAGAAGAGCAAGATAAAATACTATTATTATCACCATTGTCCATAGAGAGTAGTGAAAGGAGGCTTTTAACATTATATCAAAGTTTAGGTTTTTCTAGACTTTTTTATGAAAATGAAATTTATAGAATTGATGAATTCGAGGATAATATTAAGTTACAATCCCCTTTATACTTAGTAATTGATCGAATATCAATTAAAAAAAATAGTTCAGAACAAAGGACACGTTTAATAGATTCTATAGAGATCTCATTTTATGAAGGTAAGGGGATATGTGCCGTTTATTCATATGAAAGAAAAGAAGTAAAAAGTTTTAGTTCCAAGTTTGAATTAGATGGGCTAATTTTTAAAGAACCATCTTTAGAAAATCTTGATTTTAATAATCCAATTGGGGCATGTGATTCATGTGAGGGCTATGGTAAAATAATTGGAATTGATCCAAATAAAGTTATCCCAAATGAAAATCTTTCAGTTTATGAAGGAGCTGTTGCTTGTTGGCATGGCTTAAAATCAGAAGAGTGGAAAAAGAAATTCTTATTAGATGCCACTGCCTACAATTTTCCTATACATAAACCCTATAAAAATTTAACAGAAGAAGAAAAAAATCTTTTATGGAATGGAAAAATAGATGGAGAAGGGAAAAATGTCTATGGAATTTATAGCTTTTTTCAATTATTAGAAAAGGAAAAACATAAAATCCAAAATAGAGTAAGGATTTCACATTTTAGTGGTAAAACTATTTGTCCTAAATGTCAAGGTAGTCGTTTAAAAAAAGATGCTCAATATGTATATATTGCTGGACATACAATAATAGATGTTTTAGAATTTTCAATAGAAGAAGCAAGAGTCTTTTTTGAAAATTTAGTTATTAAAGACTATGATGAAAAAGCAACGAAACGATTATTAGAAGAAATAAGGATACGATTAGCCGTTTTATCGGATGTCGGAGTTGGTTATTTATCTTTAAATAGGATGTCTGCTAGTCTTTCTGGAGGAGAAAGTCAAAGGATAGCTTTAGCAACACGTTTAGGAAGTAATCTTTATGGAGCTATGTACGTTTTAGATGAACCTAGTATCGGTTTGCATGAAAGAGATACTGAGCAACTAATTAAGGTTTTAAAGAAATTAAGAGATGTAGGAAATTCAATTGTTGTAGTCGAGCATGATGAAAAAATTATGCAGGCTGCTGATTTCTTAGTTGATATTGGACCAGATGCAGGAGCTTTTGGTGGAGAAGTTGTTTTTTCAGGTTCTCCTCAAAATATAACTCCACAAATAAAAGGATATACCTCTAAATATTTAACAGGAGTTTTATCAATTCCAGTTCCTAATCAAAGAAGAGATTGGTCACATTTTATAGAGATACGCAATGCGAGAAAAAATAATTTAAAAGATTTAACTCTAAAAGTTCCTTTGGAAGTTTTAACTGTAATTACAGGAGTTAGTGGCTCTGGAAAGAGTACTTTGATTCATGATATTTTATACAAAGAGCTATTATCATATATTAAAATAGACGATGGATTAAAAAATAGTGTATTGTTAAGAGGAAATTTAGAAAATGTTTCAGATGTTATTTATATTGATCAAAATGCATTATCTAAAAATTCCCGTTCAAATCCAGTAACTTATATTGGAGCATATGACTATATAAGAACCCTATTTTCAGAATTAGCATTGTCTAAACAGATGGGGTATACAGCATCTTATTTTAGTTTTAATAGAGATTTAGGAAGGTGTGTAGAATGTCAAGGTGACGGTTTAGTTACGGTTGAAATGCAGTTTATGGCAGATTTAGTTTTAACCTGTGAAAGTTGTCGGGGAAAGAGGTTTAGAGACGAAATTTTAGATATAAAATACTATGGAAAGAGCATTGCAGATATCTTAGATTTAAGTGTGGAAGAAGCAATTCGATTTTTTGAAAAAAATCCCACAAAAAAAATTACAGAAGAAATTATTCGATTATTAAATGTTCTAAAAAATGTTGGTTTAGCTTATATAAAATTAGGGCAAAATACAGCATCACTTTCTGGAGGAGAAAATCAGAGATTAAAATTAGCTTATTTCTTTACAAAAGGAGCGAAACCTTCAACGATGTTTATTTTTGATGAACCTACAACAGGACTACATTTTCATGATATTCATTTATTAATGAAGTCTTTCAATCGTTTAGTAAATGAAGGGCATTCTGTTGTTATTATTGAGCATAATATGGATGTTATAAAAAGTGCAGATTATATCATTGATTTAGGACCAGAAGGAGGAGATGATGGTGGTTTTTTAGTGGGAAGTGGAACACCTGAAGAATTAATGGATATAAAGGACTCTTATACAGGAAAATATTTGAAAGAAAGAATAAATAAAATTCAATGATAATAAAATTAGTACCTACTTTATCTATAAAATGGTAGAGGGATAAAGGAAAAGTTATGAACATCTTATAGTTCTTGTTTTAAAAATGATTAGTTTTGAAGAATAAAATAGAAAAGAATATGGGAAAAATCATAGCATTAGCAAATCAAAAAGGAGGAGTAGGAAAGACTACAACGACGATTAATTTAGCCGCATCTTTAGCTTCTTTAGAAAAAAAAGTTCTTTTGATTGATGCAGATCCTCAGGCTAATTCTTCTTCGGGGTTAGGAGTACTTGCAACAGACTCAAATAAAACTTTATACGAGTGTTTAGTTTTAGATAATTCGATACAATCAGCAGTAGTTTCTACCCCAATAGAAACATTATTTTTATTACCTTCTCATATTGATTTGGTAGGAGCAGAAGTTGAAATGTTAGATTTTGAAAAAAGGGAATATGTCTTGAAATCAAAATTAGATGAAGTTAAAGAGGAATATGATTACATTTTGATAGATTGTTCGCCTTCTTTAGGTTTAATTACAGTTAATGCTTTAGTAGCTTCTGATTCAGTGATAATACCCGTACAATGTGAATATTTTGCATTAGAGGGAATTAGTAAATTATTGTCAACAATAAAAATTATAAAAAGTAAATTAAATCCCAATTTAGCTATTGAGGGCTTTGTTATGACAATGTACGACAATAGATTGCGTTCTGCAAATCAGATTTTTAATGAGATGAAACAGTATTTTGGAGATCTTGTATTTGAAACTGTTATTCGTCGTAATGTCAAACTAAGTGAAGCCCCAAGTCATGGTTTACCTATCATTCTGTATGATATTACAAGTGTTGGAGCAACCAATCATTTAGAGTTAGCAAAAGAGTTATTATCCCATAAATAAAAATAGGATGAAGAATAATAAAAAACCATTAGGTAGAGGACTTAATGCGATGTTAAGTACAACATCTCTAGGCTCTTCTACAATAAATGAGATTGAAATAAATAAAATTTATCCCAACCCAGATCAACCTCGTAAAGATTTTGATGAAAATTCTTTACAGGAATTAGCACAATCAATTAAGGCTATTGGATTAATTCAGCCTATAACTGTACGTAAGATGGCTGATGATAGCTATATGATTATTTCTGGAGAAAGAAGATGGCGAGCATCCATGATTTCGAATTTAGAGTCTATCCCAACTTATATAAGGACGGCAGATGATGAGCAAGTGAAAGAGATGGCATTAATTGAGAATATCCAAAGAGAGGATCTCAATTCTATAGAAATTGCTTTAGCATATCAAAGTTTGTTAGAGTCAACAAATATGAAGCAGGAAGAGCTAGCTAGTAGAGTTGGAAAAAATAGGACTACTATAAGTAATTTCTTAAGATTACTACGTCTACCAGCAGAAATCCAACTAGGTTTAACTCAAAAAAATATAGATATGGGACATGCTAGAACATTGTTATCTTTACCTTCTCCAACATTACAATTGGAATTATATGCTAAAATTGTAAAGGAAAAAATGTCTGTTAGGGAAGTTGAAGCTGAAACAAAGTGTATTTTACGTAGTCTTGAAATAGAAAATAAAAATGATGAACCTAAAAAAGAAGAGCTCCCTGATATGACTTTACTAAGTGAGCAACTTAGTTCAGTTTTTGCGACGAAGGTTCAATTAGTAACAAATCAAAAGGGGAAAGGCAAAATGACTATTCATTTTTCGTCAGAAGAAGAATTAGCACGTATATTAGCCCGTATAGAGAAGTAAATACAATGTTTTATCTTCATCGTTTCTTTTCTTTTTTTATTGGATTTTTATTTTGGGTATTTGTTTTTCCTCAAGATCTAGATGGACAAGAAAGTTTACAGATAGAAAAAGAACAATGGAATTCACAAACTATTCCTATAGAAAATTATTCTATCCATTTATCAAAGACGAATATATTGGGTGTGAGTGAAGAATGGACTCCCAATTCAACAATTGCCCTTTTATGTGCAATTATTCCTGGAGGGGGACAGTTCTATAATAAGAAATATTGGAAGATCCCAATTGTATTAGGAATAACAACAGTTTGTTTATATGCAATAACATGGAATGCTCGTTTATATAATGAATACCATACAGCTTATGTGGATTTTATGAATCCAAATCCATTAGAAAAAGATTCATGGAAAGGATTTGTCCCTTTAGGAGAAGATCCCAAAAATCATATTGGAAGTGCTAATATAATAAATCGATTAAAGAGGGGGACCTCTTTATACAGAAGGAATCGTGATTTAAGTATCATTATTTTTGCAGGAGTATATTTACTTTCTTTTGTTGATGCTTATGTTGATGCTGAGTTATTTAATTTTCGTGTTTCTCCCAAATTATCAATGTCTATTCATCCATCAGTTTTTTATGCAGGAGTTGGGGAGCATAATTTAGGAGCAGGAGTTTCTTATAGCCTTACATTTTAGTATAATGAGAGTTTTTTTATCTTTTTTTATTTTTTCAATCTTATTTTTTCCAATAAATGCTCAAAATATCAATAAAGAAAAAGAAGTAAGTTTAGATTTAATAATCCCTTCTCATTTTGATGTTGATGCTTCTGTTTTACAATCTAAATGGTACAAAGGTTATGCTTCCAATAAACAGGGTAAATTACCTTGTCAGAAATTGACAAAAAAAATAGTAATGCCTTCGACATTTCTTTTAGGTGAAAAAATAAAAGAGTTGCCAACAACATTACAAATACCTAATAATAAATTGGTTAGAAAAGGTATCGAAGCCTTTTTAATAAAAAGAAAAGCTTTAATCCCTTTTATGTTAAGTTGGGGTGATTATTATTTCCCATTTATAGAAGAAATATTAGTTCGATATAAAGTTCCTATAGAATTAAAGTATTTAATAGTAGTAGAGTCAGGAATGAATCCTAATGTAACTTCTGTTGTTGGAGCTGCAGGATTATGGCAATTTACATTATCTGCAGCAAAAGTTTATGGATTAAAAGTAAACTCATTGATTGATGAAAGGCTTGATTTATTAAAAAGTACCGATGCGGCGGCGAGATATTTAAGGGATTTACATCAAATATATAATGATTGGTTTTTAGCAATAGCTGCCTATAATTGTGGAATGGGAAGAGTTAATAGAGCAATTGTAAAAGCTAAAGGAAAAAGAAGTTATTGGTCTATATATCCTTATTTACCGAAGCAAACAAGAAACTATATTCCTTTATTTATTGGGGTTTTTTATACAATGAATTTTCATAGGGAGTATGGGATTTGTCCTAACCCTAATGAGTTTCCTTTAGCTGTAGATACATTGCATTTGCAGAATACATTTAAAATAAAAGATATTGTTAAAATGGCTCAAATAGACTTGAATTTATTTGAGCAGTTAAATCCTCATTTTAGAGCAGGAGTTATTCCGGGTGCTATAGTGAAAAGTACAGTTTATTTGCCACTTATAGGGGCAACGAATTTGTATAAAGGCTTAGATAGTATTAGTAAAATATCTTTTAAGGATAGACAAGATTATTTCTTGAAGAATAATAGTTTAGCAAAAGAAATTGCAGACAAAAATCCAATAAAAAAAAGAGAGCGGTTAAAAAAATATAAAATAAGAAGAGGAGACACGCTTTCATCAATAGCTCGTAGACATGGTATTAGTATTAAGAAATTAATGAAACTAAATAGGATTAAAACAGTTCATCACGTACTTTTACCTGGAAAATATTTGCGAGTTCCTATTAAGAATAGGAGAAGGAGATAATGGAAAAATTATTATAACTATCTTAAATAAAAAAGCGACTCTTTTAATAGGTTTTCGTATTTTTGCATAACTACTTCTATATTAAATAGAATATTAAATTGAACAAAATATATAAAACCCAAATCAAATGAATTTAGGATCCTCTTTTTCTGTATTTGCAGGAGAAAAATCAAAGCCTCTTGCAGAAAAAATATGTAAGAGTTTAGGTTGTTCCTTAGGAAGAATGACAACTCAGCGATTTGCTGATGGAGAATTTGTTGTTTCTTATGAAGAAACTATACGTGGACGTGATGTTTTTTTAGTCCAATCAACATTTCCAACAGCTGATAATTTAATGGAGCTTCTTTTAATGATTGATGCAGCAAAAAGAGCTTCAGCTCATTATATTACAGCAGTGATCCCTTATTTTGGTTGGGCTAGACAAGATAGAAAAGATAAACCCAGAGTTCCTATAGGGGCAAGATTAGTTGCAGATTTATTGACTACAGCTGGAGTTACTCGTATCATCACAATGGATTTACATGCAGATCAGATTCAAGGATTTTTTTCGGTTCCTGTAGATCACTTATATGCATCTAAAGTTTTCTTAGAGCATGTTGAAAAAACAATGAATTTGGATAATCTAGTTATTGCAACTCCAGATGTTGGGGGGGCAAAACGTGCCAATAGTTATGCTCGTCATTTGGGTGTACCTATGGTGATTTGTCATAAAACAAGATTAAGAGCGAATGAGGTGGCAGAGATGCAGCTAGTTGGAGATGTAGAAGGTAAAGATGTTTTGCTTCTTGATGATATAGCAGATACTGCAGGAACAATAACAAAAGCTGCAAATTTAATGAAGGATGCTGGAGCAAATACCGTAAGAGCAATGGTTAGTCATGGTTTGATGAGTGATCCAGCAACAGATAATGTGGAAAAATCATCTTTAACAGAAATGATTTTTACGGACTCAATTCCATATACTAAACAGTCTTCAAAAGTAAAAATACTTTCAGTTGCAGAACTTATTGCAGAGTCTATACGTAGAGTTTGTAGTCATGAATCTATTAGTTCTCTTTATGAGATATAATTAATAATAACTTAAAAATGAAGAATAAGGGGATAGGTAATATTATCCTCTTATTCTTTTTTATAGAAATGGAAAAAGAAAATATTGAAGCCGTATTCCAATCTCAACGAAAGTTTTTTGATTTAGAGAAAACTAAATCTATAAATTTTAGAAAAGAACAATTGTTATTATTAAAGCAAGTTTTAGAGAAGAATGAAACGGCTCTTTTTGATGCAATATTTAAAGATTTTGGAAAGTCTGCAGCTGAAACTTATATGGCGGAGTTGAGTGTGTTATACTCCGAAATTTCTTTTTTTATAAAAAACTTAAAATCACTTACAAAACCAAGAAAAGTACCTGTAAATAGAGTAAATTTCCCATCTAAAAATTATATCTATACAGAGCCTTTAGGAGTTGTTTTAATAATTGGAGCATGGAATTATCCTTATCAACTAACCCTTTTACCTCTCATATCAGCTATAGCAGCAGGAAATACTTGTATTTTGAAACCTAGTGAATTAGCTATAAATACAATGCATCTTCTAGAAGAGTTGATTAATAAAGAATTTGATGAAGGATTAATCAAAGTTATAAAGGGGGGAATTGAAGTAAATCAAAAATTATTAGAATTACCTTTTGATAAGATTTTTTTTACAGGAAGTACTAAAATAGGACGTTTGATTTATAAAGCTGCAGCAGAAAAACTAATTCCAGTAACATTAGAGTTGGGAGGAAAGTCTCCCACAATTGTTACTAAAAATACTGATTTAAAAATTGCTGTTCGTCGCATTGTTTGGGGAAAATTCTATAATGCGGGGCAAACTTGTGTTGCCCCAGACTATGTATATGTTGAAAGGGGAATAGAGGAACAATTTCTAAGATTGCTAAAAGAGGAGATAGAACAAAAACAATATTCTATAGAAGCAGGGAATTATGTTAGAATAATTAATCAATCTCATTTTAAACGGCTAAGCTTGTATTTACAGGATTCCATCTATTATAGTGGAGGAATAGATAAGGAAAATCTAGTTATATATCCAACAGTCTTAAGTATAGCAGATGAATCCCATAGTATAATGCAAGAAGAAATATTTGGTCCCATTTTACCAGTTATCCCATTTTCATCTTTTGACAAGCTTATAAAAGAATTAAAAAGAAAAGAAAAGCCTCTTGCAGCTTATTTATTTTCAGATAAAAAAGAAGAACAGGATTTATTTATAAATAGCTTATCTTTTGGAGGAGGGTGCATAAATGAAACTATTATGCATTTGGTTAATCCTAAATTACCATTTGGAGGAGTAGGAGCTTCTGGTGTAGGCTCTTATCATGGGAAATATGGATTAGACTGTTTCTCTCATAAAAAGTCGATTCTAAAAAAAAGTAAATGGGAAATTTTATTGAGATACTCTCCATATTCAAAAAGCAAATTAAGATGGATTAAATTATTATCTTAATATAGTTTGTGTATGAAAAAGATAAAGGAATGTTTATTATATTTTTTTTGTAGACTGTATGCTTTTATTCCAAGAAAAGTATTGTTTTTATTATCCTATCCTTTATCTTTTTTCTTACAAAAGATTATAAAATATAGGAGAAGTTTGGTTAAGGATAATTTAGAGAGAACTTATACAACAAAAACACCAAAAGAGCTTCAAGAAATTGAAGATTCTTATTATTTACAACTTGCAGATTTAATACTTTGGAGTTTTAAAATACCCTTTTTATCAGAAAGAAAAATAAAAAAGCACTTTTCTTTTGAAAATTTACATCTTTTGGACGAATTAAAAAAAGAAGGTCATAAGATTTTAATACTAACAATGGGGCATTTTGCAAATTGGGAAGTTTTTACTGCTGCTCCTTATATACTAAAAGAGAAAGGTTTTGATAACATAAATGTTTATAAACAGTTACATAACCAGGCATTTGATAGATTAGTTAAAAGTATAAGAGAGCGTCATAAGTCTAAATCATTGGAAATGAATGAAGTTGGAATAAAGATGTTTAGAATGAAACGAGCGAATAAATTAGAAAGAACATCTATTGTTTCATTTTTAGCAGATCAATGTCCTTTATTTAATTCTGCAAATTATGCGACAATGTTTTTAGGGCAACCTACTTCATTTTTAAACGGATGGGCTGTATTAGCTCAACGATTAGATATTCCAGTAATTTATCTTAATATAAAAGCCGATCATAGATTTCATTGGATAGGAGAACTAAAGCTTTTAACAAAAAGTTCAAAAAAGTTTGATCCAAATGATTTAGTTGAAATGTATGTTGAGAATTTAGAGGATAGTATAAGAAAAACGCCCCACTTATGGTTGTGGAGTCATAATAGATGGAGAATTCTACCTCAAGATGTTACACATATATCCTATAGCAAAAAATTAAAAGAATTTTATGATAAAAAAATATAATATAGATATTTCAAAAACAGTATTATTTTTTATTTTTTATACTGTTTTAATATTATTTGGAGGACTAACTCTTTTTTATTTTTCTGGAATAAAATTAGAAGCAAGTTCTTTTTCGCACAATCTATGGTTAGCTCAATTTAGACCATTTATTGGAAAGGTCTACTTATACACATCATCAATCTTAGGATTGATTTTTTTATATTATTTAGGACAAAATAAAATTTTAAAAACATATGTGTTTTGGGAAAACTTAGCATTAATCTTTTGGATTTTAGGATTCTCTAACTTTTTGACAGGGATTGTCAATTCTTTATTAGGACTTCTTCTTCCTTTCATATTAGGGAGTATTTGTTTATTTATCGTATCTATAAAAAATCAAGAATGGCATAATACAGATAGAACTCGTCCTCGTTATTTTTTATTGGCAACATTTTTATTTTTTATCGGTCAAGTCGTATTGTTGTTATTTGATTACTCAGATTTAGCATTTAGTCATTTTAGAAGACAAATCTGGATTTTTGTTGTTCCTTTATTAATGTTTTTAGTAGTTCCATCTCAACAGTTTGTAAGACGTTTTTTTTCTATAGCTCTACATGTTGTCGTAGTTTTTTTATTGATGCAAATATTAGTTTATATAACGACTTGTTTAGCGTACGATTTTTCCCTATTTTCTGCATTAACATTATCAAAGAGCTATTTTGTTTTAAAAGATGACACCTATTGCTCTCGATTTATGCTTTCTTTGATGGGATTTGATCATTATACATTTATTGCTCAAATATTCTTACTCCCAATAGTATATATTTTTTTTAACAATACAGATAAAAATAAATCTTCAAAAGAGATTTTTCTAAAAGTTTTTTTAAGTTTACTTGTTTTAAGCTATATATTTATTTATCAAAGTAGAATAATGATGATATTTTTTTCATTTTTTCTTATGTTTTGTTTATTAAAGAATATATGGAAAAGATCCTATTTAAAGTTTTTTTTAATAGTAATTGGAATAGGAGTACTTTGTTCAATTGCAGTTTTGTTTATTTATCCAGACTTACCACTTTTTTTTATAGATGGTCATAGATTGGTTATGTATAAAACTGCAATTGAAAGTGGAATGCAAGCTTTCTTTAAAGGTTGGGGGATAGGATCTTCTAATGGTATCGTTAGACCCGTTTTATTAGCTTTAAATAAT
>PDWI01007625.1_pt1 | contig 13008 bp, 16 predicted proteins | sample 1430891 | NCBI WGS metagenome assembly PDWI01 (sample SAMN01162508, study PRJNA174530) | Oral metagenome, whole genome shotgun sequencing project. | biome: Marine environment; feature: Marine mammal; material: Swab sample of the gingival sulcus; isolation source: swab sample of gingival sulcus... | reverse complement strand
TAATTGTTTTTTAATTTCCTCAGAAATAACCGATTGTAACCTCGCAACCATATCGGGATAGGGGTGAGGGCCAACGACAGAACCTATTAAAAAGTAGGCCTCAGGGTCTTCTATCCAGTAGCCTAAAGCTTCATCAACGGCTTCTTTTAATGTTGCTGAACCAGAATTTGCAGGTTTAATTGTAGCGCCCAACATTTTCATTCTTGCTACATTTGGTGCTTGACGTTTGATGTCTTCTGCTCCCATAATAATAGTGCATTCTAATCCCATTAAGGCACAAGCAGTTGCGGTTGCTACACCATGTTGCCCAGCACCTGTTTCGGCAATTACTTTTTTCTTTCCTAAATGTTTTGCAATTAAAATTTGACCAATAGTGTTGTTAATTTTGTGAGCTCCCGTATGGTTTAAATCCTCTCGTTTTAAATAGATATTTGTATTATATTTTTTTGATAAATTTTTGGCATAATAAAGCGGACTAGGTCGTCCAACATAATCTTTTAATAACTCTTTATATTCTTTTTGGAACGCCTCTGATTGAATTATTTTTAAATAATTTTCTTCTAATTTTTTAATGTTTGGTTCAACTGCTGGCGGAATAAACGCACCTCCAAAATTTCCATAAAAACCTTTTTCATTTACTTGATACTTCATAATTTATATTTTTTTAGTTTATTTTAAGACAATAAAAAAAGGCTTATCGTGAGATAAGCCTTTTTGGTTATATTTTAAAACAAAGTAATACATTCTCACTAACTATCGTTATGAGAAAACCACCACCCTGTATTTTTTGTTAAAAATTTCATTAGACTGCAAATATATATAAAAAAATGTTTTTACCAAATATTTTTTAATAAATTACGCTTTACTCTTTTTTACTAGGTAAAACTAAATTTAAAAATACACCGACAATACTTGCTAAACCTACGCCTGAAAATTCAGCATTAAAGCTATCAATTTGAATTCCTTGTGCGTTGATCCATTCTAATAAACTCTCTGGTGCATTAATTGGTAATACTGCACCACCGATTCCGATCACCAAAATAACCGATACAATTACTTGATTACGAACATCGTCAAAATCTACCTTGTGAGAGATTAAGGTTTTAATTCCTACTGATGCAATCATTCCGAAAAGTAATAACATTACTCCACCGATAACTGCTGTTGGTATCGTGGTAATTGCCACAGCAACAACTCCTAAAAATGAGAATATTACGGCTGTAATTCCTGTAATTCGTAATACACGTGGGTCTTTCACGTTCGTTAATTCGATTGCTCCTGTAACCTCTGAATATGTTGTGTTTGGTGGACCTCCGAAAATACCAGCAAAAAAGGTAGCAACTCCATCCCCTAAAATTGTTTTATGTAAGCCAGGATCTTTTACAAAATCTTTTTTTGCAACGTTGCTAATTGCGTAAATGTCGCCAACGTGTTCTACCAAAGGAGCGACTGCAACAGGTAACATATAGAAGATTGCTCCCCAATTTAATTTAGGAAAAACAAAATGTGGCATCGCAAAAATTGGAGCATTTCCAATTCCTGAATAATCTACTTTTCCCATAAATAAGGCTACAATATAACCTACAAGTAATGCGAGAAATATTGGAATTAATTTAAAAAATCCTTTTCCGAAAATAACAATAACGACTGCTGTAACAAAAGTAATTAATGCTAAAAGCCAGTCTTTACTTGCCATATCTACTGCCACAGGTGCAAGTGACAAACCGATAAGCATAATCACAGGCCCTACAACTACTGACGGAAAAATTTTGGAAATAATTTGAACTCCAAAAGATTTTACTAAAAACGAGAAAATGATATAAAAAATACCAACTGCCATAAGTCCTGAAAGTGTTTCTTCGTAACCATAAGCCTTAATAGCTCCAATAATTGGAGCAATAAACGCAAAACTACTTCCTAAAAAAATAGGCACTTTCCCTTTAGTTATTAAATGAAATAAAAGCGTACCGACTCCTGCTGTAAATAAAGCTGTTGTAGTTGAAAAATCTACATTTGCACCTTTTGAAATGAGTATTGGTACGAGAACTGTTGCTCCAAAAGCAACAAATAAAAATTGAACTCCTAAGGCTATTCTTTTGAATAAACTTGAAGTGTTTGGTTGTGTTGTGTTCATTGTTGTTGTTTTTTGCAAAGATGCATCATAAAATCAATATTTGTAATTATTATATAATTATTTTATTAACAATTCATTACTAATTTTTTAACCTTTTTATTATATTAATTAATCAGGGATTTGTAAAAATTAGAGGACAAAAAACAAATATTTTAGAAACAAATGGTCAACACGAAATTTTTACTATTGATGTATTTTGGCTAATTTTATCTTTTGGTGTCTTTGTTTATGTTAAAATAAAACCAAACACTCGTTACGCTACTTCCTAAAAGAGCCAAAGCCATATCTTTTTGAGCGTCCCAAATATCGCCTTGTTGTCCGTTGTAATTTTCAGTATTTTCTGCTGACATTATTAAAGATAAAGCCCATTCAAACAGTTCATAACACAAACTAAATGTTTGTAAAATTAGCCAAGCAATGAATAATGCAAAATATTTTCTTTCGGTTAATTTTGATAAGATCAATTCATATAAACTTGGTAAAATTAATAAACCAAAACTAAAATGAACCAATCTATCATAATGATTTCTTTCCCAATTAAAATATTGTTGGATATCAAAACTAAAATAAGATTTTAAAAATTCATTATAAGGAACATAAGAATAAATATACCTTGCTCCAACGATATGAATTATGGTAAATAGAGCAATTCCTAAAAATGCGAAGTTAGTCCAAATATTGTTTTTTAAATCTGAAATTAACACTAAAATAATGAAAAATGTTCCTGTGTGTTGGAGAATTTGTTGTTCAGGGAAAATAGGATTTATACAAGAAATTCCTGTAAATAGTATCAAAAATAAAATTGTAAAAATCTTAAATATATTCATTTTTTATATCAATGAATATACAATTGCAATCAATCCAACAATTGCACAATAAATTGAGAAGTAAGATAATTTACTTTTTTTAACAAGTGAAATCATCCAAGTACAAGCCACTAAACCTGATAAAAATGCTACAATAAACCCAACAAACATAGGTAATGATTGTGAACTTTCGAATGAAATATCGCCACCTAAAATATCTTTGGCAACTTTTCCGAAAATAAGTGGAACAACCATTAAAAATGAAAATCGTGCTGATTTTGTTCGGTCAATTCCTAACAAAACTGATGTCGAAATCGTTGCTCCAGAGCGAGAAATCCCCGGTAACATCGCAATCGCTTGTGAAATTCCAATAATAAAAGCATTTTTAGAAGATACATCTTTATTGGTGTTTTTGGCTTTGTCGGCGAGTAATAATAAAACCGCAGTGACTAAAAGCATCGCACCGACAAGTAATAAATTTCCTACAAAAAATGATTCTAATTGTTTTTCAAAAAGTAGTCCTACGATGACGGCAGGTAACATTGAGATAATGATTTTTACTGAAAATTCAGTTTCTTCGTTCCATTTGAATTGAAATAAGCCTTTAAAAATTTCAATAATTTCCTTTCTAAAGATGATAATTGTACTTAGAGCAGTTGCAAAATGGAGAATTACAGTAAAAGTTAAACTTTCCTGTGGGACAGAATTCTCGCCAAAAATAGCTTTTGCAATTTCTAGATGACCACTAGAAGAAACAGGTAAAAATTCAGTGAGCCCTTGGATAATTCCTAAAATAATTGCTTCTAAAACATTCATTATCTATTAAAACTACATCTAGAATAGTTTATTTTTTTCTGATTATCGAAACCAAATATAATTCCTGCACTAAACTGCGGATGCGAAGGCATTTTTTGTTTGACTATTCCTGCTTTATACATTGCTTGTGCATTTAAACCGATATTTTGACTTATCCAAAAAGTAACTCCCAACCCTAAATTTACAGTAGGAGAGTAGATGTCTTTAAAGTTAACTAAGCTAAGTCCAGCAAATAGATAAGGATCAATAGTTTCTTCTTTTGTTAAAACGTAATAGCGTCCAGAAAAGTCAAATGAAAAATAAGAAATTTCATTTTTCACGAAACTTAAATCATCAAAACCATTAATAGAGAAACCAAAATCTAAACTAAAATCTCTAGAAATTTGCCCAGTTATATTGAATCTAGGTAATTGTCCAATTGTTTTATCTCCAATATAAGAAACATCATCATCAGAAAACATTATTAAATCTGCCCCAAATCCTATTTGCCAATTTTTTTTAGTTGTTTGATTATTAGCAAACATATTGAACATACCTTGCCCAAAAGAAATAGTAAATGAACTAATAAATAATAATAGTGTGATTTTCTTTAGCATAATATTTTTATTTAAGTTTCTTAATAGCTAACGTAAATTCTTCTAAATCATTGTCTTTAGATACTAAATTTATTGATTCTTCTGCAATTTGTTCATTAGTAAAATGAAGTTTGTACGCTATTTTTTTAAGAAGTTTAACCTCACAAGTGTCTGCAAATCCATCTGCTAAAACCATTTTTGTTAGATAGAATAAACGTTCGATACGTGCTTCATAATCAACAGGTGCATTAGTAGGGTATTTACTAGGATTTTCCATTACAGCTTTGTATTCATCATCTGTAATTTCTAATTTTCTAGCCATTCGCTCTATTAAATTTAACTCATCTCCAGAAAGAATGCCATCTTCTTTTGCAATTTCAACAATATCAGCAAATTGACCTAATGCTTCTTGATGATTTCCATTAGCATAAAAACTTAATTTTGATACCATAATTTATATAATTTTGAAAACAAAAATAGGTTAAATATATTGATTAATTAAATATAAAATTAGAAATTTAACCTTAATCTTTATAAGTTGCTGATAATAAATTAATTACATATGTTAATTTTTAAGAGATTTCTCAAAAGGAATTCTATTAATGATACTGCGACCGAGTGTAATTTCGTCTGCGAATTCTAGTTCGTCGCCAACTGAAATTCCTCGAGCAATGGTTGAGGTAACAATATTGTATGCTTCTATTTTTTTGAAGATATAAAAATTTGTCGTATCGCCTTCCATTGTTGAACTCATGGCAAAAAGAATTTCTTTGATTTCTCCATTTTTTACTTTTTCAATTAGACTGTCGATGTTTAATTTTTGAGGACCTATTCCCTCGATTGGGGAAATTTTTCCACCTAATACATGATATAAACCTTTATATTGTCCTGTATTTTCAATAGCCATTACATCACGAACATCTTCTACAACACAAACTAATTCGGTATTTCTGTTTGGATTTGCACAAATTTCACATACCTCTAAATCAGAAATATTATGACATTTTTTACAAAAATTGATGTTATTTCTCAAATTAGAAAGAGCCTCCGTCAGAAAATTTGTGTTTTCTTTAGGTTGTTTTAATAGGTGTAAAGCGAGCCTTAATGCCGTTCTTTTTCCTATTCCCGGCAATCTGCTGATTTCATTAACAGCGTTTTCTAATAATTTTGATGAAAAATCCATAATATAAAAACACGAGGTTATCTAAAAAGTCTTTACGATTTTTCAATTTTGAAGTAATTAAGATTGCTTCACTATCGTTCGCAATGACAACTTAGACAGCCTCGATTTTATTGTATTTTGAGAATTAACGTTGGCTATTCAAATAACGAAATATGAAATACATTAATGTAGCCATCGCACCGATTGCAGCTACAAGATAGGTTCTTGCTGCCCATTTTAGAGCATCTTTTGCACCTGCATGTTCTTCTCTTGTAAGCATATTTTTATTTTCTAACCAAGCTAAAGCTCTGTTACTAGCATCATATTCCACAGGTAATGTAACGACACTAAAAAGTGCAATAATGGCATACATTACAATCCCTACAAGCATTACTTTACTACCAAGAGCTGAACTGGCAGAAAGCATTAATCCTCCCATAATAACCCATTGCGATAATTTTGAAGAAATATTAACCACAGGAACTAATTTTGAACGCATTGTTAACCATTGATACGCTGTAGCGTGTTGAATTGCATGTCCACATTCGTGAGCTGCCACGGCTGCTGCGGCTGCATTTCGTTGATTGTAAACAACTTCACTTAAATTTACAGTTTTGTTTGTTGGATTGTAGTGATCTGTTAGTTGTCCAGGAGTTGAGATAACTTGTACATCTCTAATTCCGTGATCTTGTAACATTTTTTCTGCGATTTCCTTACCACTCATTCCATTTTGTAGGTAGATTTCAGAATATTCTTTGAATTTACTTTGTAATTTTTTACTGACTAATGTACTAACCAGACCAATAAGCCCAACAATTGCATAATAAATTAACATAATTTACTGTTTTTTTAAAATTTAAATTTATTTTTGTTAATCGGTAAAGTTACAACATAAATTATACCAAATCAAATAAAATAATAAATATGTCAGAAAAACCAAAAATTTTAATTGTTTACACAGGAGGAACAATAGGAATGATTAAAGATTATAAAAGTGGTGCATTAAAGGCGTTTGATTTTGATCAAATCTTGAAAAATATTCCAGAATTAAAGCATTTGAATTGTAGTATTTCCACCATTTCTTTTGATGATCCGATAGATTCATCAAATATGAACATACAATATTATGAACAAATTGCCGAAATTATTGCAGACAATTATATTAAATATGATGGTTTTGTTGTTTTGACAGGTTCTGATACGATGTCATATATTTCTTCTGCCATTAGTTTTATGTTTGAAAATTTACAAAAACCTGTTATTTTTACAGGGTCCCAGTTGCCAATAGGTGATTTACGAACAGATGCTAAAGAAAATCTTATTACCTCTATAGAAATAGCAACTTTAAGAGAAAATAACAAACCTGTTATTACTGAGGTAGGATTGTATTTTGAATATAAATTGTATCGTGCAAATAGAACAACCAAAATAAATTCAGAACATTTTGAGGCGTTTACATCAATGAATTACCCGCCATTAATTGAAAGTGGAGTCCATTTAATAGTAAAAAAAGAGGCTCTGTTTAAACCTAAAAGTGAAGGTGCATTTATTTTTAGAAAACGCCTTGATGCTAATGTGGTGATTTTAAAATTATTTCCAAGTATTAGTAGATATGTTGTAGAAAGCGTTTTAGGAATAAAAGATTTAAAAGGTGTTGTTTTGGAAACTTATGGAGCAGGGAACGCACCAAATGAAGAATGGTTTATTGATTTATTGTCAAAAGCAATTAAAAAAGGTATACATATAGTTAATGTAACGCAATGCCAAGGAGGAAGTGTTATTATGGGGCATTATGAAACAAGTACACAACTTAAGGAGATAGGTGTAATTTCAGGAAAAGATATTACAACAGAATCTGCGGTTGCAAAAATGATGTATTTGCTTGGTGAAAATATTGATAAAGAGGGTTTTAAGTGTAATTTTGAACGGTCATTAAGAGGGGAGCTTAGCGAATAAAATTATAAAAAAATTAAAAATATTTTTTATTTATTAAGTTTTTTTTCGTTAATTGCAACGCCTTTTAATTAATAGTTAGGAATTAATAGGGATTATTACAAAATATGTTAACAATTTAAAAATTAATTACAAAAATGAAAAAAGTATTAAATATCCTAAGCATTTCAGGATTTATGTTATTAGCGAATGCTTCAGTTTATGCAGGTGAGGCATCAAAAACGGTTCAGAATGAAACATTTGTTCATGAGTTGAAAAAGCGTTTTATTGAAGGGGGTCCTGAATTTATGGGGATCGTACTTGTGTGTTTAATTCTAGGTTTAGCGATTGCTATTGAAAGAATTATCTATTTAAATTTTGCTACTACTAATAATGATAAATTAATTAGTCAGGTAGAAGATGCATTAGCTTCAGGTGGAGTAGAAGAAGCTAAAGAAGTTTGTAGAAATACAAGGGGACCAGTTGCATCAATCTTTTTACAAGGTCTTGAAAGAGCAGACGAAAGTTTAGAAGCTGCTGAAAAATCTGTAATTGGATATGGTGGAGTACAAATGGGATTATTAGAGAAAAATGTTTCTTGGTTATCTTTATTTATTGCTTTGGCTCCGATGTTAGGGTTCATGGGAACTGTAATTGGTATGATCCAAGCATTTGATAGTATTGAAACGCAAGGAGATATTTCTCCATCTGTAGTAGCAGGAGGTATTAAAGTAGCCTTATTAACAACTGTATTTGGTTTGGTTGCTGCAATTATTTTACAGATTTTCTATAACTATATCGTGTCTAAAATTGACAATATCGTAAATAGTATGGAAGATGCATCTATTTCATTAATAGATATTTTAGCTAAATATAAAAAACACTAAATTATGAAGTTGAATATTAAAGATTTAGCCCTTAAATCGATTGTAGGTATTGCTTTTATACTTGCACTTATTGGAGGGTATAAAATTTCGAATTATAAAGAGAAGGCTCACGCTATAATGGAGCAACAAAACATCACCGATCGAACAAGTGATGAAGCGGTAAAGATAATCAACGAATCTTCTCAAAGTGCAGCATCATATTTCGTTAATTTAGGAATTGTGTTGTTAGTTATAGGTTTGTTTTTAGTTCTAGCATCAACAGTTTATAATATGCTAATGAATCCTAAAGGTCTTAAAAAGACATTATTAGGACTTGCAATATTTGTAGTATTATTGGTTGTAGCGTATTTCCTTGCAGATAGTGCAGAAATGTTTGGTGCAGCGAATCAACCTTTACTTAGTAGAGAAGATTACTCACAGGAACAAATTACCTCTTTGACTAAATGGTCAGGGGCAGGATTAAATTTGACATATATATTATTATCTATTAGCGGTTTACTTTTCGTGGTTGATTTGTTTAAGAGTTTAATTAAATCATAACGAATTATGGCAAGAAGAGAAAACCCAGAAATCAACGCAGGTTCAATGGCAGATATTGCTTTCTTGCTACTTATATTTTTCCTTGTAACTACAACAATGAATAGTGAAGAAGGAATACCAATGAGATTGGCGAAGAAAGATAATAAGAAGGAAGCTGTTGAGGTACACAAAAGAAATGTTCTTGATGTGTATGTAGGTTTAGAATCTGGTGTGTTATTGGAAGAAAATACAGACCATCTTCAAATTATTAAGTTTGATAATTTGGATAAACTTACAGAAGAGGCTATAAATTTTATTGATAATGGAGCAGGTGTAGGGAATCCTTTACCGGGAGAAAGTGCTGGTAAGCCTTGTACCTATTGTTCGGTTACCAATAAAAAACCATATTACTCTGATCACCCAAATAAGGCGATTATTGCTTTATCTTATGACCGAAGAGTGCCTTATAGTAATTACATGAAAGTTAGAGTGGCATTATTGTCTGCTTATACAAAACTTAGAAACGATTTGGCAGAAGCTAAATTTAATGTGTCTTTTACTAAACTAGAAGAGGAACTTTCGAATTATAAGAAAGGGACAAAAGAGTATGAAAAGGTTAAGGAAATGATCGATTTCGTAAAAAAACGTTATCCGAAAATCTTAACGGATGTAGAACCTAAAAAATAATAATTATGTCTAAGTTTAAAAAGAAGAAAAAAGGATTGCCAGCAATATCGACTGCATCATTGCCAGATATTGTATTTATGTTATTATTCTTTTTTATGGTTTCCACTACGATGAGAGATCCAAGTATTAAAGTTTCTACAAGTTTGCCTTCTGGGCCTGCAGAAGAAACTAAAAAACTTGAACATAAGAGTTTAGTAAATACAATATATATCGGAAGATCTTTGGATGGAAAATTTGGGAATTCGTTTAATAGTATTCAATTAAATGATAGGGTTGTAACAGATGTAAAGCTTATTAAAAATTTTATTTTTAACTCTAGAGCCAAATTGAAACAAGAAAATGTTCCGAAAATGACAACGATTATTAAGGCAGATCAAAAAATGGAAATTGGAGTGCTTACAGATATTCGAAAAGAATTACAAAATGTAAACCAATTGAAATTGAGTCTTAGTATTAATCCTAAAGCGGAAAATTAAAATTATAAACTGCCTAAAATTATTTTTAGGCAGTTTTTTATAGTCTATGAATTATTTTTTAAAAGCCATAGTATTCCTTTTAGTTTCTAAATCTGTTATCGCACAAAAAACTAAAAAAGAAACGTATTGGGAAGATCAACTTTACCTAAATGTTACTTATAATAGAGCAACAAATCTACCTGAGGATATTGTAAAAAATAGGTTGTCTTATGGTTTGGGCTTAGGTTATTTAAAGGATATTCCTGTAACAGAAAGTGGTCAAATAGCATTTGCCATAGGAGCAGGATATGCTTATGATCAGATTTATCACGGCTTTGATAATTCTCAAAATAAAACACATTTAACGAGTTTAAATTCCTACGGAAATCTTACGACACATAGTTTTGAATTGCCTATTCAATTTCGTTGGCGTAATTCTACTATTGATAAATACGCTTTTTGGAGAATTTATCTAGGGGTACGATTTTCATACGATTTTATTACAAAGGATAACTACAAAGAATTCACAAATTCGAATGTGAATTTTATAAATAAATATCGAAAAGGAATAACATTAAGTGTTGGATATAATATTGTGAATTTATATATCAATTACAATCTGGATAACTTATTCAAAGACACCTATTATAAAAATAACTTAATCGAAACAAAAGTTTTGAAAATTGGCTTAATATTTTATGTTTTATAGATTTTCACAAAATAAAAATGGATATAACAAAAATTTATAAGCAAATCAATTCATTAATTGAGCAAAGTAAAGGGAAACCAATACGTATAAATGAAGATAAATATTGGTTTTTATGTCGAAAAAAATACACCAAATCTCAACTAAAACAGTGGGAAGAAGATACAAAAATTGTGCTACCGCAAGAATATAAATCTTTTTTAGAAACAGTCGGAGCCTGTGATTTATATGTAGGTAATTATGGAGCGATTGAGTTTTATGAATTAGAATATCTTGAAGAATTTGCATCAAAAGTTTTTGAAGAAGAAGATAATGTGTATCCTAAACTTTTATTTATAATAGGTTCTATTTTAAATAATGGAGACATTTTAGGATATAATTTAACCAAAAAAGATAGCGATAAATTAAGTTTATATGGCGTTTGGGATGTTTATCCAGAAGATTGGCTTGACGGCATTACTGAATTTACTTCATTAGATGTTTTTTTGCAAAAATTGATAATATCTAATGGAGAGGATTATTATTTATAATTCGCCATAAATTACTGTATCCAACGGAATATCATATTTGTTTTTATCTTGGATATTTTTGATAGGTTTGAAATAATTTAATCCAATTATTTGAATATCAGGGCGACACTCCGCTAAAAAACGATCATAAAATCCTTTTCCGTAGCCTACACGATAATTTAATTCATCAGAAATAAGCATCGGAACAAAAACTAAATCTATTTGTTGAGGCGCTATTTGGGAACCGTTTATAGGCTCTGGAATGTTCCATTTATTTTCTTCTAAAAGTGTATTTTCATCATAAATAAAATGCGACAAAGAATTATTCGAAAAATCAGATTTACAGATGACCGTTCGGACATCTAAACTCCACAAATAGTGTATGATAGGGTAGGTGTTGATTTCGTGTAATCTTTTTATAGGTAGAAAAATATGAGCAAACGAAACCTTTTGAAAATCTAATTCCTTAATTTTTGAATAAATTATATTTTCAAAGTCTGTAATTTGTTCAGTACTAAGTGATTTCCGTTTTTCTTTATAGATTTTTCGTAGTTCTTTTTTAGTCATTAGTAGTTGATTCCTAGTTTTTTATAAATAAAATGTAATAACCAAGCAGGACCAATCAATAAGAATTTAATATCGTCTAAAAAAGACGGTTTTATTCCTTCGATTTTATGTCCAATGAATTGGAAAATCCAAGCAATAACAAAAATACTTAAACTTGCTAATGCTAGACTTGAATTACTGTAATTCAGTGATTTGTAAATATAAAAATTACCATAAAGACAGAATAACGCCCAAAAAATAAATCCGACAAAAAGCGGTTTAGACAATTTGAAATAATACAGTAAGGAAAAAATAAAGGCAAGCGTTCCAAAGTTTATGAAAGCCGTTTTGGTAGCGCCAAAAATAGGAATACTCATTAACAATCCAACAATTGAAAAGAAGATTAAAGGCACCATAATCCAATGGATTAGTTTATTTGTTTTGTTTTGGTGGCTTTTTCCGTAAGCCTCTAATAATTCGTCTATCGGTCTCATGTTTTTATGTTTATGTTGTAAATATAAAAATATTTTTTAAATTTAAAAATACAATGATAAAACTCTGTCAGTTCGAGTAGCATAGCGTATCGAGAACCTAAAAAACTTCTCGATAAAATTCTCGCACACTCGAAATTCACTCAAAATAACATAAGTGATTAACGTAATTTCAAAAAATTACATTAAACAAATATAATGATATTTTATATAAATAGACTGCTTCATTCTTCGCAGTGACTAATACCGTCATTGCGACCGAAGGGAAGCAATCTTTATACAACAACCAATATAAAAACTATTCATTCTTGATTTTTAATTTATTACAAATACTTCCAAAAACATCTTTTATTCGTTCTCTTTTAAATTCATCAGAAAAACTTGATTTGAAATTTTTAAAATCTTTCATAAAATTTTCAACCCAATCTTTTGATAATTTATTTTCTGTAATTTCATAAAGGTAAGAAATAACATTATGAAAATCGTGTTTGTCATCTTTTAAACGATACAATGCCGAAATGATTTTATCACACATTTGTTCTAATTGTGATTTATCAAATCGAGCAATAGCATTAACCTGCTCCATTCTGCCATAGTAATCTACACGATTAAAAATATAATCTGTAATTTTTATGGCTTTTTCATTCGGAATTTCATCAAAAATATGGATAAACCAATTATCAAAAATAGGTTTTTGATGTACAATATTGATAAAAGCAAATGGTAAAGCAGTTGTTAAATCAAAATAGGCTTTTATGTTAGATTTTTCATATACATTTTTTA
>PDWI01007624.1_pt1 | contig 13009 bp, 12 predicted proteins | sample 1430891 | NCBI WGS metagenome assembly PDWI01 (sample SAMN01162508, study PRJNA174530) | Oral metagenome, whole genome shotgun sequencing project. | biome: Marine environment; feature: Marine mammal; material: Swab sample of the gingival sulcus; isolation source: swab sample of gingival sulcus... | reverse complement strand
CTAAGTCCATTAAAGTTTGGCAATATACTTTACGCATTTCAACTGCGTCTTTTTCATGTGTTTGAGCTATATTTACCATTGTTCACCTCCGCCTAAAGCCTTTATTTCTTTTTCATATTCTTTGATCAATTCGTCTGCTTGTTTAAATTGTTCGTCATTAAATCTCAAGTGGTGGTTAGCTTCAAGCTCCATAACAAATGGGTAGCCTTCGCCTTTTACAGTATCTAGCACTATGCAACTTGGCTTGCCTTTTGTGTTTTTAGCGTTTTGCACGGCTTCATCAATCGCTTTAATATCATTACCTTTAATTCTTACAGCATCAAAACCAAAACTTTCAAATTTGCTTCGAATGTCGCCAAGTCCGCTTATATCATCAGTTCTACCATCAAGTTGTTTTTTATTTTCATCAACAAAAACGATTAGATGGTCTAGTTCTTGTTTAGCAGCAAACATGGCAGCTTCCCAAACTTGACCTTCATTTAACTCGCCATCGCCTAAAATTAGGTAAGTGTAGTTGTCTTTGCCATCAATCTTATTTGATAGGGCAATGCCCATAGCACTACTTGCACCTTGTCCTAAAGACCCTGTTGTCATGTCAATACCAGTAGTTAGGTTTTTGTCGCAGTGTGATGGCAAGTTAGTACCGTTTGTGTTAAGAGTAAGTAATTCTTCCACAGGGAAAAAGCCTTTTAAAGCTAGAGCTGAATAAATCGCTGGGCCAGCATGCCCCTTAGAACATATTAAGTAATCTCTATCTTCCCATTTTGGATTTTTGGCATCTATTTTCATTTCTTTGCCATATAATAAAGCTAGTGCATCAGTAATTGACCCACAACCACCGATATGACCAAAGCCTAAGTGTCTGATAGACTTTAAAGTTTCTAGTCTAATACACTTGGCAAACTTTTCTAAGTGTTTTAGTTCCTGTTCTTTTAACATTATAAAAATGCCCTCCTTCTTTTTACTGGTTAATCTTGTTTTTGTTATCTTGAGCGTCCGAATTTGTCATCTCGAGCGTAGTCGAGAGATCTTACCATTTCAATTTTACTACCCTATTTTACCATTTTCTACTTATTTATGCTAGTTCCTGTAAAAATTTTATTTGAAATGTCGATAATACATTAAGTAAAATTTGTCAAATATTACTAAAAAGGAGATTTTATGGAAAACAACAAAAGAGAACTTGTGGTTGCCGACCCATCTGCTGTTGGTTTATTTGGTTTAGCAATGGTTACACTAGTTGCTTCATCACAAAAATTGGGATTTACAACAGGCACATCATATATTATACCGTGGGCATTATTTTTAGGTGGTTTTGCACAATTATACGCTGGTATTAATGACAGTAAAAAGAATAATGTTTTTGGTGCTACGGCATTTTTTGCTTATGGGATGTTTTGGATATCAGTTGCACTATCTTGGCTAATAAGTGCTGGTGTTTTTGGCGAAGCTCTTAAAGCAGGTGTTGATCCTAAGCAACTTGGCGTTGCTTTTGTTGGCTATTTAATTTTTACACTATATATGACTTATGCAGCAACTAAAACAAATAAAGTTCTTTTAGCAATTTTTATACTAATCGACTTTTTATTTATCGGCTTATCACTGTCGACACTATTCCACATAGAAGCTGCACATACCTTAGCTGCTTATTCTGAACTTGCAATTTCATTGCTAAGTTTTTATGGCTCTGCCGTTAATGTTGTCAATGCAAGCTTTGGCAAAGAAGTTCTAAAAAATGGAAAGTTGTCATAAAGTATATATGATATAATATTATAGATTTTGTTTAAATAAAAAACGGTTAAGCTATTATTTTAATAGGCTTAGACCGTTTTTATTATAGTTTGGTTAAAAAAATTATTTACTTAGAATACCACATATTGTAATATGTGTATTCTTTCATACATGCAATATATTCTACGATACCATTTTGAACTACATATACTACAACTAAATCAAAATCAGGGTGTTTATAGGAGTAATAGCTTGCTCCTGTTTCAAATGCATCGGGGTCATTAGCAATATTTAGTGGCGCAAAACTTATGCTGTTTAAATTGTCTTCTGAATAACCAGCACTAATGCCTAAAATGTTAATTTCAGGATTCCATGTAGAAATTCTTGAAATCCAGCCTTCATGTTCATTAACGAATAATGTAAATTGATATTTGTTGTAATCAAAATAATTTATTCCTTGAGATGAAGAGGATTCATCCCAGTAACCTATTTCACTTGCAATATCATCAGGATATAATCCAAGTAGATAATAGAGACCCTCAGCATCTGTCATAGTATCTTCATTTGAAGTATTTTTAACATCTATCGATTTTTTTTCTGAAAAATCTGGCTTCACAGCTTCGGTTTGTATAGCGTCTTGATTTATATTATTCTTTATATTTTGTTTTTCGTCTTCTTTTGAAAGAAAATCTGGATCTTCCTGTAATAACATTTCTATTAAAAAATCATCTACCGAACCATCAATTGCTTTGCCATTTTTAAATTCGCCATCATATTGTATATTTCCATTTTTTTCATAAAAAACACCATCTCCGTCAGGCTTACCATTTTTGAACTCCCCCTCATAGCAGATATTTCCATTTGAATAATATAAAGTTCCTTCTCCCTCACGCATATCATTTTCAAATTCTCCATCATATTGTATATTTCCATTTGGATAGTATACAATGCCGTCACCTTCGCGTCCACCATCCTCATATTCGCCAATATATTCTATTTGACCATTTGCGTAATACGTTTTTCCCTTTCCAGTCATCGAACCTTCATTGTATTCACATTCACTTATTAACATTACCAAGTTTGTTTTTTTATCACCACATTCATCAAAGATAGAACCTTTTCCAGTTGGATATTCATCATCGAGTTCTCCGACATACATTTTTGTATATATGTTATCTGTGGTAGTAGTTACCAACTCATAATATCCATTTACAAATGACCCCCTATGCCATTCAACATATTTAAAATCACCTGGCATCATATCCATTGTCATGATATTTCCTGTTTGAAGTAAAAATCCTTTTTCATATAACATTTTTATTTCTTTTCCTTGCATATAAACTCCGTAGCATGCATCTTCGTACCCATCGGTAATGACTAACATACCTTTACCATCAGGGACTCCATCTTTTAATCTCCCACAGAATACAAAGGGAGAAGTTATGTTTTTCTTTAGCATTTCTTTATTAAATTCATAAGGGATTAGATATGTATAACCAAAGCCATTTTTTGACCCCTTAATAAATTCAAATTTTTCTATTTGTAAATTAAAATCACTTGGTGGAACAGTACCTTTGTCTTTTTCATCTTCAAAAGGAATATACTCTGCTTTAATGTTGTCTTTTTGTGGAACATTATCTTCCTTATTATTTATGCTAGAATTAGAACAAGAACTAAAACACAAAACTAAAAATACTAAAATTGTAGTAAATAATATTTGCCTAGTTTTTTTATTAAACATTGTATTATCTCCTTATACCCTTACCCTTAGAACAATAGAGTCTTCTTCATCTACATACTCATCAATTATTTCAATATCTTCTTTTGAATTTTCGATATTACTTTTCACATCCATGTATACATATTCTTGAACTTTATTTTTATACTCACTATCTAAAGCGTTTAATCTTGCGTAAGCCAATTTAAAATCGTTGTCTTGATGAATTTCTGCGTTATAAAAACCGCTGTTTTCTTGTTGTAAAACAATACTGTAATTGTCTTCTTCAATGATGAAGTTAGTTCCATTTTGCTTAAATTTTATGCCGTAATCTAACAAGGTATCTCTTAGCATGAGTTCATCTGCAAAATTTGTTGGAAAAACTTCTTTTTCCTCTGTTATGATTTCTTTTAAGATAAACTGCCTAAAAATTTTTAGAGCTTCTTGCTTTTCTTTATCAGTATCATATACTGATAATACTAAATCCCAAGTTGCCCCATTTTTTTCTAATAAAAAATAGTTTTTTGAATTTTTATAATGGACTTTTAACAATTTTTTTCCATATTCAATGCAGTCATAATTATTAAGCAATAACAGTTCTTGAACTTTATCCTTTTTTATGTTTTTTAAAACATATCTTTCTTCTTGAGATGCCACCCATTCGTCAAATTTTTCTTTGCCCATTACAACTCTAGCCGCAAGAACAAAAGGTATCATCGCTACATTTATTGACATATTTTACTCCTAAAACTCTAAAGACCTTCCACCTCTGAACGAATTGTTTTTATTTTCCTCTATTAAATCTTTTTTCATTAGCTTTTTATATTTTTTCACATTATCAGAAGAACTTGCTGAAACGGCTCTAATATCTGCCCAATTTCTGAGGGCGGTTATTTTTTCACTTTGTGTAACTGATAGAGGCACAATATTTCTGATAGATTTTTTAACATCATTTTCGGTAACCCCTCTATTTTCATTAAAGGCTTCAAATAATGAACTTATTACACACTGTTCTATTTCAGCGCCAACAAAACCCTCTGTTAATTCAGCAAATTCCAAATAATCATCTTCTGTAAATTGTTTTGAAATATCTTTAATGTCAGCATTATAAATATTTCTTTTTACGTGAACTTTAAAGATTTGCTTTCTTTCAGAAACAGTTGGAATATCAACAAAAAATATTTCATCAAAACGACCTTTTCTTAAAAATTCTGGTGGTAAAGAATTGATATCATTTGCGGTTGCTAAAACAAAAACAGGACTTGTTTTTTCTTGCATCCAAGTTAAAAAACTACCAAATATCCTAGTCGAAACACCACTATCATTGCCACCTACGCCACTAAAACCTTTTTCTATTTCGTCTATCCATAATATAGACGGTGCGATAGCCTCGGCTGTTTTAATGGCTTTTCGCATATTCTCTTCCGAACTACCAAGCAGAGAACTAAAAATACTACCCATATCAAGTCTTAATAGTGGCATATTCCAAAGTGTACTTATTGATTTAGAAATCAAGCTTTTTCCACAGCCAGGAACACCTGTAATTAGTAATCCTTTAGGCCAAGGTATATTATATCTTTTGGCATCTTTTGACCATGCTTTTGTACGCATATTGATCCATTTTTTTAAATTTTCTAATCCGCCAACATCATCCATGTTTAAATTTGGGCTTATGTATTCTAAAATACCTGTCTTTTTTATGATTTGTCTTTTTTCTTCAAGTATTACGTCGATGTCAGATATATCTAAACAACCGTCATCAACCATTGATTTTGCAAAAGAGTTTTCAGCTTCTTGCAAAGTCAAGCCTAATGCAGCCTCTGACAGTTTAATTTTTTCATTTTCATCAAGATTTATTTTGATATTACCACTAGAATTGTCATCAATTATTTTGTCTAATACACTTTGAATTTCTTGGGCATCTGGAAACTTCATATCAAGAATACTTACATCTTTTTGTAATTCTAACGGTAAAACTAAACTTGGTGCTATAAAGATAATGCTTTTAGAATAGTAGCCGTTTTTCAGTTCAGAAGATATGTCTCTTAATTTTCTAATTACAGAATAATCATATAGTTTGCTTTGTTCCTGTAAAAAAACATGAATATCTTTTAGTATAAAAACACTGTTTGCTTCATAATTTGCAATAAAGTCTAATACATCTTTGGGTTTTGTTAAGTTCTTTTTACTTTCATTTTCATCTTGTAAACCTGTATTTTGCGACCAAGTAAATATTTCTCTTGTTGATTTAAAATAATCTGTGTTGTTTAAAAGTTCTTTAATAATTTTATATGCTCTATCTTCTTCCCATGTTGTAATATAAATGTATGAAAATCTAGCTTTTAGCATATTTGCTATATCTCTTTTAAAGTTTTCCATTTTTTGCCTCCTTGACCTTATTTATAATGTTAAAATCATTTATCATTCCGTTCATTTGCAAAGCACCATTTTTTTTAATTCGTATTTCAAATTCAATTTTGTCATCTGCAGTACATTTTAGGTATTCATATCTTTTATTAAAAACATAAATTTGTTGATTGGAAGAACCTATATATTGATGTTTTATTTTTAAATTTTCTATGTAGGGTCCATCAATCAAAACATCACATTTTTTGGCAATCTTGTTAATGACATTTGGATATAACAAGTTCAGTTCATCAAGATAGTAACCAGTAAACAAAATGACCGAAATGTTTTTTTCATACAAGCTATCAAGTAATACATTCAAAGCGTCAAATTGTTCAAATGGTTCGCCCCCTAAAATCGTAACACCGTCTAAATTTTTTATTTTATCTATAATTTCCATTATTTCAGGTATTGAATATAACGTACCTTTTTGAAAAGACCAAGTATCTTGATTTAAGCAACCTTTGCATCTTTTTCTACACCCTTGAAACCAGATAGCGCATCTTTTGCCTAAGCCCTCTACATAAGTTTCTGTAATAATATTATTGATTAGAATATTCATTAAAATTCTATAATTCTACCCACGTTTTGTTTTGGTGGTTTTTTATCTTTTATAAAACTACAAGTCAAACGGTTTTTAACATTTTCAATGTTGTGTGGTTTTATACCTGCTATTTGTATAAATTCATCTACACTACTAAAAGAACTATTTGAGTTTCTGTGCATAATAGCCTTTTTAGCTGCAATTACACCTATTCCTGCAATTAAGGCTAGTTCGCTTTCACTAGCAGTGTTGAGATCGATAATTTTATTATCATTATCAAGACTAGCCTCACTTTCTGAATCTGATGATGTTTCATGTTGTTCTTCTTCATAAGAAGGCTCTTGTTGATTTTTAATCGTCCTTACATTGTCAGCGTTATAGTCAAAATCTAAACCCAAATCATTTGCTATAATATCTACAATATTTGCTTGTACATTAAATCTTCTTGTAAAATCATCGTAATCTAATTTTTGCTTGTAATTATGGTGTTTTTTAAGCTCTAGTTTAATTTCATTATAAACAGTATTTTTTATAAAAATATCATCAATTAAAATTAAGTCATTTGTCTTAGAGTAATCTAAATAAAGCATGAAATTTGCATCATCTTTATCTAAATTAAGTTTTTTAGATATTTCATCTAAAAAATTATATGAATTTATCACAACTTGATTATCTTGCATATTCCTTAGCGTTTCGATTGCTATGTTTACAACACTTTTTTTGACATATAGATAACCTATATCAAATTTGATTTTAAGCCAATTTTCGTTACCTGCAAAAAATTCTACCATTTGATATAAGTCATCTATTTTCTTTGCTAAATCATCTTCGCTTGGATTATCAGTGTAATTTTCTGCCATGCTTACGATATCTATTGGGCTAACGATTTGTTTGCGTTCCACTAAAGATTTAATAGTTTCAACATCATCTTTATCACTTTTTAGCATAGTCGGTGGCGTTAAAATACCAATCGCAAAAATAACATACATGTACCAAGATAATTTATTGATTTCAAAAGGCATAAGTTCAGGTTTATAAACAAAAATAACTGAAAAAAACGCAGCATACAAAACAGCAAAAGCAGTGTCGATATTTTGTGCTACAACTTTAATTTTAGTGTATTCTGTATTCATATTGTTAAGTTGAATTTTAAAGACAAGTATAGCAATAAATGAAAGTGTTAGAAAAACACCAGCATAAATAAGAGGTAAATTTGGTGTTGTAAAGTATATAAAACTAGCTACTCCACCTAAGACTAAAATAGAAAAAATAGACCTTATTTTGATTTGTTTTCCAATTATGGACAATAGGTATCCTGGTATTGACAATGCAATTAGTAGGGCTACAAAAATGAATATAGTTTTAAAGAAATCTATAACGTAAGACATTCAATTCCTCCTTTTATTTGTTTAATGTTAAATTTTGTTTAATAAGTTCATTTTCTGTAACTTCTTCATAGTATTCATTTGTAAATGAAGAGTCATATATATCAGCTTTTATTAAAGTTTGTATTAAATCTATATAATTTAAGCAAGAATTACCTTTAATGTTTTTTGTAATAGTATGAACTGTCCCGTCTTTTTTTATTGTAATTATTAGTTCTTGTTTCATATTGCACACCTCTAGGAAGAAACTTAACAAGTACCATTATATATATATATATATATATATAATTTCAACATTTTGAGGTGTTTTTTTTGACATTTATAAATGATTTTTTTACAATTACTTGACCCTATTGGCAACTTACGTTATGATAAAAAAAACAGAAACTTTAAGAAAACAAGTTAAAGATAATTCAAAGTAAAAAATAGATTTATAGTAATAGTATATGAGGGAAATAGATACATTGAAAGAACATAAAAAATATCAAGCAAATTACTATCCAGTAAGGGATGAATGTTTTAAAATAATGGATGAATATGGGACACCAGAACATGTCAAGTTACATTGTCATGCTGTTTCCATAGTAGGTGAAGCGATAGCCAAAGCCTTGAATGCTAAGGGGTTAAAACTAAATGTACCCTTAGTGATTTCAGCGGGATGTTTACATGATATCGCAAGGGTACATAGTAAGCATGAAAGGGTAGGGGCAGAGTATTTAGTTAGTCTAGGACTTAGTGAAGTGGCTGATACTATTCGTAACCATACTTTTCATAAAATAACTAATAAAGGTTTTGATATTACCGAAGAAGATGTCTTGTGTATAGCAGACAGACTTGTTGTAGAAAACAAATTTGTTGGTGCTAAAAAGAGAATGGCTTATATTGCTAAAAAGGCAGTTAAAAAATTTGGTGAAGAAAAGCAACAGGAAATTGAACAGTGGTCAAAGGTTTTTATACAATATATTGCTGATTTAGAAATCTTTATTGGCAAAGACTTAGTAAGTATTTTACCTAATAGTATTCAATGATATAAATCTTTTTATAAAAAGTAAGGACAAAATAAAATGGGGTTATGATAAACCCCATTTTTAGTATCTGACATTTTACTATTTACATTTTGAAGTTAGAAACCTCATTTTGTAGTACACTTGCTATTTCTGCTAAATTGCTACTAGCATGTGATATGTCATCTATGCTTTGTGTTTGAGTATCAACATTTGCGTTAGCTTCTTGTGTAGTAGCAGCATTTTCTTCGGCGATAGCTGATAGTGTTTCGATTACACCAATGATTTCATCGTTTTTAACTTTGATTTGCTTAGAGTTTTCTCCTATTCTATTCACTATCTCTTGACTTCTTATTACTGCCTCTTCTATTTCGTTGAATTTTTCTCTACTTACTTTACTTTGTAGGTCTTGTTCAACCGCAATTTCAGTGGCTTTACCCATTCTAGAAACTGCACTTTCAGATTTTTCTTTTAAGTCCTCAATAACAACTCTAATTTCACCTGTGAATCTTGTAGAGTCTTCGGCAAGTTTTCTAATTTCCTCTGCAACTACCGCAAAGCCTTTACCAGCTTCACCAGCACGTGCCGCTTCAATCGCCGCATTAAGTGCTAACAGGTTTGTTTGGTCAGCTATTGATTGTATCATTTCGGAAGCTTTTGATATAGCTTCAGCACTTTCATTAGTTTCTAAAATAATAGCACTTACAAATTCAGATTCATCTTTATTATCATCAGTTAACTTATCTAAATCTTCTAAGGCAATTTTACCTTCATTCTTTTTATGATCTATTTCGTTTGTTACATCTTTTAGTTCTTCTAGCACGTTTAACATCTCATTTAATAAGCTTGTATTATGTTCAATAATTTCAGCTGCTCTTGTTGTATCATGTGCTTGTCCAGTTGCTCCCTCAGCGATATTTGTTACGGCATGAGCTACTTCTTTGGCACTTTCATTGGTACTTTGTGCAGTTGCGGTAAGTTCCTCAGCGGTTGCAGCTGTATTGCTTGCGTGTTGAGTTATGTTTTCAACTATTAACTTTAAGTTTTCTACCATGTTATCAATAGAACGAAGCATTTGTCCGATTTCGTCATTATTATTTATATATTTAGCAACTGCTGCCTTCTCTTCGTCTAAGTTAAGGTTATAGTGTGCTAATTTATCCATCGCATTTTGGATGTAAATTAAGGGTTTGAATGCTTTTTTAGTTATTATAAATACAGTAATTCCTAAGATTAAACAAGATATAGAATATAATATTAAGAATATGATTTGTACACTTCTTACTTTGTCAGATACAAAGCTTTCTGGTACAGTTACTGCAATAGACCAGTCACTGATAGGGACATTAGAATAGCCAACATATCTTGCTTCATCTCCCATGTCAATATATTTAGAACCAGTATTACCTGCCATCATATCATTGCCTAAATTTAGTAGGTCTCCACTTTCTTCAGTAATTTTGTTTACCATGATTTTTTCATTGTTAGGATGGTATACATAGGTACCTTCGTTATTTATTAGAGTTGCCTTAGTACCCTCTGTAATTGAAATATTTGCTAATAAATCAGATAGTTTACTGATGCTTAAATCTATAGTTGCAACACCTATTGTTTTATCACCGTCCATTACTGGTTCCGATATACTAAGAACCAATCCGCCATCAATATCAATATATGGCGTTGTGATAACACTTTCATTAGTTTCAAGTGGTTTTTTATACCACTCCCTGCTATTTAAGTCAAAATCATCAGGAAGAGTAAATTTAGGGTCTTCAGCTACAAGGTTTTGGCTATTGCTATCTGCTGTATTAGCATATACAAACTGCAAATCTTCATCAGATTTTTTTATATTAGCAAACGTTTTTGAAGATAATTGAAAGTTTTTGTTTTTAGATATTTTTTCGTTACTTTTTGTGTTATTGAACTTTTTCAGATACTCAATAACAGTAGCGTTATTAGCCATACCATTGGTAATCTTGCTTTTTTCTTCTAAAAAAGCATTTACTTGAGCAGCCGCTTTTTCAGCTTCAATAGTAAGTTCGTTTTCTACCATATCTTGTACAATATCAGTAACTTTATTGTTTATAATGAAGCCTGTAACAATAAAAATTACTAATGATAAAGAAATTACTATAATAGAAACTTTGTTTGATAAACTCATTCCTTTTGTTTTAGGTGATGTGTCCTTTTGTTGTTTTGTTTTCATAATTTTTACACTCTCCTTTTTTAAGTGAAAATGGTATCAATGTCAACTTTCAACTCATCATGCTTCGTTATCGGCATACATCCTAAAAAACTTTACAATAGTATAAAAAATTATAAAATAGCAAAATTATAGCGTTTTGATAAGTTTTTCTGCTATTTGTACAGCGTTACTAGCTGCTCCTTTTCTGATATTATCAGCAACACAAAACAGATTCAACGAATTTTCCCTACTAAAATCTCGTCTTATTCGACCAACAAACACTTCGTCCTTGCCTGAACTGATAATAGGCATAGGGTACTTGTTGTTTTTTATGTCATCATATAGAATTAAGCCATCATAGTTTGCAATTAAGTTCTTAACTTCTTCAATATCAAAGTCTTTTTCAAGTTCAATATTTATTGCCACGCTATGTGAATTATAGACAGGGACTCTAACAGTGGTAGCTGTAATACTTATCTTGTCATCACCCAAAATCTTTTTGGTTTCATTAACCATTTTCATTTCTTCTTTAGTGTAGCCGTTATCGAGGAACACATCTATTTGCGGAATAAGGTTAAAAGCAATAGGGTAGTCGAATTTTTTAGGTTCTTCACCATTGATGCCATTTTTCAAATCATTATAACCAGCTACACCAGCACCAGAAACTGCTTGGTATGTAGAATATATCACCCTTTTGATGCCATATTTATCATACAGTGGTTTTAATGGTAAAACTGATTGTATTGTAGAACAGTTTGGGTTAGCAATGATACCCTGATGCTTTTTAATGTCTTCTGGGTTTACCTCAGGAACAACTAACGGTATGTTATCGTCCATTCTAAAATGGCTAGAATTATCAATCACTATGCATCCTTTACTGGCGGCAATAGGAGCATATTTTGCACTAACACTTCCACCAGCAGAAAATAAGGCAATGTCAATTTTTTGATCAAAAGAATCTTCTTTCAGTTCTTCCAAAATATATTTTTTATTTTTAAATTCAATTTCCTTACCAGCAGATTTGGCTGAAGAAAATACTCTTAAATTTTTAATTGGAAAATTTCTTTCTGCTAAAACTTGAAGCATCATATTGCCAACCATGCCACTTGCGCCACATACAGCTACATTATATTTTTTCATAGTAACCTCACTTTATATATATTATCTGTCTATTTAAAATTTTACTACTAAAGTTAAATTTTATCAAGATAAATATTAAATAATAAGTATTTTTATACAGATATTTAGTTATTAAAAACAATTTGTCTATTGCAAATAATTTCTAAGTCTTCATCATCATGAGAAACCATCAGGCTAGTTATCTTTAATTCATTTAAAATACTTTTTATCTCTAACCTCATTTTGTGTTTAATATCACTATCTAAGGCACTAAACGGTTCATCAAAAAGTAAAATACTCGGATTACAAATTAAAGCTCTTGAAACTGCAACTCTTTGCCTTTGCCCTTGACTAATTTCATGAGGGAATCTGTCAAGATAGTTATTAATTTCAAATAGCTTGGTTAATTCATGTATCTTTTCTTCTTTTTCTTCTTTTGATAGATGTTTTACACCAAATAAGATATTTTTCTTTACACTTAAATGTGGAAATAATGCAAAGCTTTGAAAAATAAAGCCAACGTTTCTTTTATATGCAGGAATATTAGTAACGTCATTATTATCTATGTATATTTTACCTGATTGTATGTCTTCTAATCCTGCAATTAATCTTAAAAGCGTGGTTTTTCCAGAACCGCTTTTTCCTTTTATGCCAACACATTCTCCTTTGTTTATAGTAAGATTAAAATTACTTAAAATGGATTCTTTGTCATACTTAAATGTCAAATTTTCTATTTTTATCATTTACTAAACCTCTTTCTAAAATAACAATGCAAATTATACATATAAATACAATAATAATACTTGGAACATAGGCTATCTGTTGCATTTCATTTGCCATATAATGATATATTTCCATCGATACTGTTCTAAAATTAAATGGGCTTAGGGTAAAAGACAGGGTAAGTTCTTTAAATAC
>PDWI01014954.1_pt1 | contig 13010 bp, 11 predicted proteins | sample 1430891 | NCBI WGS metagenome assembly PDWI01 (sample SAMN01162508, study PRJNA174530) | Oral metagenome, whole genome shotgun sequencing project. | biome: Marine environment; feature: Marine mammal; material: Swab sample of the gingival sulcus; isolation source: swab sample of gingival sulcus... | reverse complement strand
CATCAGCCACCTTCACGATCTCCCGCGCCTTGGTATAGCCGATCTTCCCCTCTTCCATCTCCTTCTTCAACCGGGGCAGCTTTTCCAGCTTCCGCGCCAAGTGAAGAAAGTCCCCTGTCCGCGTCTTGGAGAACTCCAATTCCACCGCCGCATACTCTTATAAAGCTCCCTCTCCACAATCTCCTTGAACCACAAAACGGCACAATGCCGCGCCTGGTCCATGGCTCGCACAGCCCTCTTCAAACAAGCGCTAACTTCGGCAGCAGACTGATCAGGAACAAAAGAATCAACAGCAAGAATACTCATGGCAGGCCTCGGCAATCTCTGGCATAAGTGGGCGGGAGGAGTGATAAATCCAGCATACAAAACAAAACCAAAAAGCTCCAGTAAAACATTGTAAAAAAACCAATTATTTCCATACCAAAACCCACAACCCAACCCCCAACCCACCCAAAAACTACCCGCCGGCGGGCACCCGATACCACAAAAAAACAACCAAATACCAAACCAGCACCCCCTGCCCCCCTTTTTCCAGAAACCACCCCTTCCAAACGACCGCTCCGCCCACACCCACTCCCAACCTCCTAACCCAACTCAGAACCCAAACCACTGACAGAACCTGCAGAATTGCCCCCCCACGCCCGTGGCATTAAAGTAGAGTGACCAATCCCCCATCCGAACCCGAGGTGCCCCATGCCCCATCGCTTCATGGAAGACGGCCGCATCCCGACCGCCCTGACCCTTCGGCAATACCATGCCGTCTTCACCGAGCAGGCCGACAAAAACGACGACGGCCTGACCGGAGAAGCCGCCGAGAGGCTCGAATTCACCCGACTGAATCGGCACCGCACCGAGCGCATACGGCGCACCTATGAAGTGAGTCCGAATCTGGCCCGGCTGGTCAGCCGCATCACCGAACGGCAGACCTGGTTCGTGCTGACCGAACCCTGGTGCGGGGACTCGGCCCAGAACCTGCCCTATATCGAAGCCATGGCCGCCCTGAATCCCCTCATCGAGGTGCGCCTTCTGCTGCGCGACGAGAACCTGGATGTCATGGACGATTTCCTGACCGACGGCAAGCGCAGCATCCCTCTGGTTGTTTTTTTCGACGCCCGGGGCGACGAGATCCGGCGCTGGGGTCCTCGCCCCGCCAAGGCGCAGGAGGTGTTCGACGAGGCCAAGGCGGCCGGCTTGGAAAAGCCCGCGATCCTGGAGAAGCTGCACCTCTTCTATGGGCGCGATCGCGGCCGGGCCCTGGAAGACGAGTTCCGCCACATATTGACCGAGCTGGTCCCGGCATGATCCTGTACCGCGACGACAACTGGCTGGCCGTGGACAAGCCCGAAGGCTTGGCCACCCACGCCGGCAAGCCCGGTGAGCTGGGCGTGGTGGAGTGGCTGCGGCTGCATCATGGGCTGGAAACCCATGTCATCTCGCGGCTGGATCGGGGCACCAGCGGCGTGTTGCTGTTGGCGCGCACGGCGGCGGCCTCGGCCCGGGCCCAGGAAATTCACGAGCAGGGGTTGGCTCTCAAGACCTACCACTTCCTGACCCCCGAACAACCGGTGGCCGACAGCTGGGTCTGTGAAGAGCCGCTGGACGGCAAGGACGCGCGCACCGAATTCCAGGTCCTGGGTCCCGGTGGCCGCTTGCGGACCGCCGCGGGCACCAGGGAACTGACACGGGTGCAGGCGTGTATCCGGCGCGGCCGCAAGCACCAGATCCGGCGGCACGCCGCGGCCACGGGAACGCCTATCCTGGGCGATGGCCAGTACGGCGGGGAACGCTTCGGACGCCTTTGCCTGCACTGCCGGCAGGTGGATTGGCCCGGGTTGACGGCCTCCCTGATCAGCGAAGACCCCCCATCCTTCAGCGCCCTGGTCACCGGCGAAAACCCAAATCTGGCCCTGTGCCATGACCGGCGTCTGCAATGGCTGCCCACCATCACCAACGCCTTCCGCGCCGTGCATCGCGATGAAATCCCCGGCCTGCCCGCCGCCGTGGATGTGTACGGGGATTATTTCGATGCCATCTGGTTCGATGAGACCGCCGACCCCGAGAAGGCCGCCCATCGCCTGGACCCGGTGCTGGCCCAGATAAGCCGGCGGCACGGCTGTCGGGGCGGCATCGTGCGCACGCATCGGCGCAACCCGCACCAGCGCGGCCTGGTGACGGAGCTGCGCGCGGTGGGCCAGGCGCCACCTGATTTCTTCACCGTGCAGGAGCACGGCCTGCTCTACGAGATCAGCCTGACGCAGACCCAGCACACAGGTCTTTTCCTGGACCAGCGCGATACCCGCCGGCGGGTATTTCTGGCGGCGCGCGGGGCGCGGTTGGGCAACCTTTTCGCCTACACGTGCAGCTTCAGCGTGGCGGCCGTGGCCGGTGGCGCAGAGGTGGCCTTCAGCGTGGATGTGGCCAAGCCCGGCCTGAACACGGGCAAGCGCAATTTCGAGTTGAACGGGCTGGCCGCCGGCGGGCGCGGCAAGTTCGTGCAGGAAGATGCGCGGCGCTGGTTGCAACGGCAGCTGCGGCGGCAGGAGGAGAAACCGGAAATCTGGCAGCCCCTGGATCTGATGGTGTGCGATCCGCCGGTTTTCGCGTCATCGAAAAAGGGCGGCAAGTTCGTGGTGGAGAAGGAGTGGCCCCGGTTGGCGGAGACCACCCGGCGTCTGCTGGGCCCCGACGGGCAAGCCCTTTTCGCCAACAACCACCGCGGGGGCGACCACGGGACCTACCGCAAGGCCCTGCGGAAGCATTTCGCCTCCGTGACGGACCTGCGGCCGCCCCTGGACTTTCCCGTGGCCGAGGGGCGGCCGCATCATGTGCGCCTGTTCTGGTGCAAGGTCTGACCGCTCTCAGTGGTTCTCCATCAGGCCCATCTCCACCAGATTCAGGATGGGGATGTAGCCGGCTTCCAGCTCCTCGGCGTAGGGGGCGATGCTGGCCGCCACCGCCTCGGGCAGCCCCTCTTCCCAGAGCAACCGGTGCCGGTTGTTGACCAGGGCCTCGTGCTCCGTCGCCAGGACCGGCTGCTCGCCTGCCTTTTCGATCTGGTTGTTCAGGAAGGCCAAGTGCAGGCTGTGCAGATGACGCCGAATCTTCCGCTCGCGCTCTTCCCTGGTCTGGGCCTTGCCCCCGACCTTGAAGGACAAGGTGTTATTCCCCTCCTTCTGCTTCAGCCTCACGTTGGGGCCGTCAGCCACGTCCTTGTCCAGATAATCGAAATAGGCCAGAGAGTAGATATAGGTGTACTCGCCCTGGCCCATGCCCTGCTCCAGCAGGATATCGTTCCGCTTGTCCAGGTGCTCCAGCACCAAGGGGATGATGGAAAAGCCCACCTTCATCTTCTGGAAGTTGGAGGCTTTCTTCTGAACACTTTCATCTTCGCTGAAGATGCCGATGTTCTCCGCCAGATTCCGCGCCGACGGGGCCATGGCCTGACGCACGGCCAGGAAAACCTCCATGCGTCGGGCGGGAATCGCGCCGCTGGCGGAGGGTGCGTACTCCTCCGGCCTGCCGTACTCCGCGACCAGGGCATCGAAGCTTTCGTTGATGGATTCGCCTTTCTTCACGGTATCGCGGATGGCCATGAACATCCCCCCGCCCACCAACAGCGTCACCAGCAAAACCAGCCCGCAACCCACACCGCAACCGATGGCCCATTTCTTTCCCGTGCTCGCCATGCCGTCCTCCCTCATCCGATGATCATCAGTGGTCCGTATCGAGTTCCGTATCGACGCCCGTATTTTCGCCAGTATTTTCACCCGTGTGGCAGTCCAGGATGTTCTTGTGCGGGTCCACGAGGTATTCGTAGCCGTCGTAAAGGGTGTAGACCCCGTAAAGGACCACCGCCACCGCCGCCACCCGGATCATGATCTTGCGCAAGCCGCCGCGCTGGAAGAATCCCACGAAAAGCCCCAGACCGAACATGGCCGGCGTGGTGCTCAGCCCGAAGACCAGCATCACCACCGCGCCCCACAGGGGGCTGGCCGTGCTGGCCGCGGTGATGGCAAAGAAGTAGACGAAACCGCAGGGCAGCATCCCGTTCAGCATACCCAGCAGGAATAAACTGTAAAGACCGCGATTATTCAGCAGCGCGCGGAAATTCCGGCCAAACCAGCGGCTGCGCGTCAGCGGATTGTCGTAACGGACCAGCCAGCCCAGCCAGCCCACCAGCCCCACCAGCGACAACCCGGTAAGCACCATGGCCGACAACGCCCAGCAGGGTGTAGGTCAGCGTGCGCCCCAGGCTGTACAGCAGATGGGCCAGGGCCTGCCGCCCGGTCGACCATCCGGGCTGGATCTTGGCGCTGCTGTAGCCGATGACGATGCCCCCGCACATGCCAAGGCAATGCCCGAGGCTGCCCACGCAGGCGATGGCGATGATCGACAGGAGGTTAACCGTCTCCAAGGAGTTCTTTCCTCGTGTAGGGGTTGGTCAGGTTGTAGTGCATCATCGTCTCGGCCGTGCGGGTGTACCAGGCCGCGCGCCCGTCCACCCAACGGTCGGTATCGCGGGTCCTCACCCATAGGACCAGCGCGTCACGTCGCGGATGGTCACCATACCACAGGGCCAGACAACCCACGTCATCGAAGAACCACGTCCGGCCGTCCGGTGCCACCGCCTGGGCCGTATCGCGCACCTGCTCCAGCAGCATGCCGCACTGTGTGTCCTGGTAGTGGTCCAGCACGATCTCCACGGGCTGCCGCTGGCCGTTGCCCTTCAACACCGTCACATGCCGAACCTGCTTGGCGCGGCTGATCACCAGCACGGCGATGACGGCCAGCACCAGGGCCGTGACCAAGACGGGGGTCAGGACGGAGACCAGTTTCTTCATGCGCGCATCACCTGTCGCGGAGCGGCCGCGGACCATGGAATTCAATCGACACAATGTGTTAGCCACCACCGGGCAGAACGGCCCGGGAATCCGGGCTAGCCAAGGTCCGGACCCTCAACTATTCTTCTGCCCAACGAATGACCATTTCCCCACCCGAAAGGCGACCATGGCGCAGCAGTACATCTACACGATGAGCGGCCTCAAGAAGATCGTTCCCCCGAACCGCGAAATCCTCAAGGGCATCTGGCTCAGCTTCTTCCCGGGTGCCAAAATCGGCGTCATCGGCCTCAACGGCGCCGGCAAGTCCACCCTTCTGAAGATCATGGCCGGCCTGGATGACGATTTCATCGGCGACGCCCGCCCCGATCCCAGCGTGAAGGTGGGCTACCTGGCCCAGGAGCCGGAGCTGGATCCCGCCAAGGATGTGCGCGGCAACATCGAGGAGGCCGTGGGTGAGTTGAAGGGCATGCTGGACCGCTATAACGAGATCAGCATGCAGATGTGCGAGCCCATGGACGACGAGGCCATGGCCGCCCTCATGGAAGAGATGGGCAAGCTGCAGGACCGCATCGAGGCCCAGGACGGCTGGGAGCTGGACAGCCATCTGGAACTGGCCATGGACGCCCTGCGCTGTCCCCCGGGCGACGCCGACGTGACCAAGCTGTCCGGCGGCGAGAAGCGCCGCGTGGCCCTGACCCGCCTACTGCTGAGCAAGCCGGATCTGCTGTTGCTGGATGAGCCCACCAACCACCTGGACGCCGAAAGCGTCGCCTGGTTGGAGCACCACCTGCGCCAGTACGAAGGCACCGTCGTCCTGGTCACCCATGACCGCTACTTCCTGGACAACGTCACGGGCTGGATCCTGGAGCTGGAAAACGGCCACGGCATTCCCTGGGAGGGGAACTACAGCAGCTGGCTGGACCAGAAGCAGAAGAAGCTGCTGGAGAACGAGAAAGCCGAGAACAAGCGCGCCAAGGTGCTGGAGCGGGAGCTGGAATGGATCAACGCCAGCCAGAAGGCCCGGCACAAGAAGAGCAAGGCCCGTGTGGCCCAGTACGAGGAACTGGTCAGCGAAGAACGCCAGATGCAGCGCAAGAACGCCCAGATCCGCATTCCCATGGGCCAACGCCTGGGCAAGGTGGTCGTCAAGGCGGAGAATCTACGCAAGGGCTACGGCGACAAGCTGCTTTTCGAGGACCTGAGCTTCCAGTTGCCGCCCGGCGGCATCGTCGGCGTGGTGGGGCCCAACGGCGCCGGCAAGACCACCCTGATGAACCTGATCACCGGCAAGGAGCAGCCCGACAGCGGGTCCCTGGTCGTGGGCGAGACCGTGAAAATGGCCTACGTGGATCAGGGCCGCGACGACCTGGACGACGAGAAGAGCGTCTACGAGAACATCAGCGGCGGCGCGGAAGAGCTGGATCTGGGCGGCGTCATGGTGAACAGCCGCGCTTACTGTTCGGGCTTCAACTTCAAAGGCCATGAGCAGCAGCGCAAGGTGGGGACCTTGAGCGGGGGCGAGCGCAACCGTGTCCATCTGGCCCGCCTGCTCAAAAGCGGCGCCAACCTGATCCTGCTGGATGAGCCCACCAACGACCTGGACGTGGATACCCTGCGCGCCCTGGAAGACGCGCTGGTGGAGTTCGGCGGCTGCCTGGTGGTGGTCAGTCACGACCGCTGGTTCCTGGACCGCATCTGCACCCACACCCTGGCCTTCGAGGGCGACAGCCAGTGCTTCTGGTACGAAGGCAGCTACAGCGAATATGAAGAGGATCGCAAGAAGCGCCTGGGCGTGGACGCGGATCAGCCGCACCGCATCAAGTACCGCAAGCTGACCCGAGATTAGCCAGGCAAGCATACGTTGCGCAACAAGGACAAGGACAAAGAACAAGGGCCGCCTCCCAAAGGAAGCGGCCCTTTTCCTCTCCGATAGCCGGAAGCGGATACCGGAATTACCGGTACATGCTCTTCAGGCCGTCGAAGGTGGTCTGCTGGGTGGCCACGACACCGCCAACCGTGACTTCCCACCCGCCTTCAATCGGGAGGCTGTTGTAGCCGTCCAGGATCAGGTAGTAGCGGCCGGGGGCATCGGCGGCGTCGAAGACCAGAGTCTCGACACCATTGTACATGTCTTCATCCACGCCGGCGACACAGGTGTTCTCGATGTCCGCGCAGTCGGTCACCAGATACATGGCGTTATCGTAGCTGGTGGCCCCGGTCACGGTCAGCTCCTGGTTCTCGACCAGGTCCACGTAGTACACCAGGTCCAGGCCATCGGTGGAGAAACCGGTGCAACCGCCGACGTAGTCGTTGGTGGCGCCACAGTTGTCCACGGTGAAGGTGGAATCCAAGACCAGCTCCAGGGCACCCTCACAGGTGTTGTTCTCGGGAATGGGGCAGGGAAGCTGGGGCTCGCTGGCGGTCAGGATGTAGGTGCCTTCGTAGCTGGAACTGAAGCCGGTCACCTTGATGAAGTAGGTGCCGTCGGCAGTGAATTCGTAGGTGATGAAGCTGTAGAAGCCCGTGCCGCCGTCATCGTTGTAAGCCAACTCGGTGGTTCCGTCGACATCGTACAGGTACAGCTTGGTGTCGTTGATGTCACCGGGATGGGTCTCGAACTCCACGGACATGCCGGCGGTGGCTTCGAAGGCGAAGAAGTCCACCTCAGCCGCGGGGCTGATGGCGGCGGACATGTCGTCACCCAACACCAGAGGGTTGGCGCTCATGTAGTCATCGTTGGGCTCGACTTCAGCCGTGCGGCCGTTGGGCGTGTAAGGCGTCACCGGCTTCTCGAGGGCGGGCTTTTCGGCTATGGCCAGGCCGGCGACGAGCATCACAGCCATCAGGGTGATTACAAGTTTCTTCATGATTTTCCTCCACAAGGTTTTGTGTGTGGAATGATAAGAGGTACCGGGTTTACCGGTGCGCGACGGTTTTGTGAGACCATCAGGGCATCAGTAGAGAATGGCGAGCCTCCCCCACTGAGTTGAAAGCACTTTATCACCTCCGTGAAAATTTTGTCAACGACAATTTAAAATTGTGTCAACATTTACAGATAAATTGATTTTTAATTCAAACTGTTTAATGATAATTAGTTGTCATACTCAAAAACAAGGGCCGCCTCCCAAAGGAAGCGGCCCTTTTCCTATCCGATAGTCGGAAGCGGATACCGGAATTACCGGTACATGCTCTTCAGGCCGTCGAAGGTGGTCTGCTGGGTGGCCACGACACCGCCAACCGTGACTTCCCACTCGTCTTCCTGGCCGGCGCTGCTGTAGCTGTCCAGGATCAGGTAGTAGCGGCCAGGAGCGTCGGCAGCGTCGAAGATCAGGGTCTCCGGCGAGCTGCCGCTGTTCTCATCCACACCGGCCACGCAGGTGTTCTCGACATCCGCGCAGTCGGTCACCAGGTACAGAGCGTTGTCGTAGCCGGTGCTGGCGGTCACGGTCAGCTCCTGGTTCTCGACCAGGTCCACGTAGTACACCAGGTCCAGGCCATGGGCGGGGTAGCCGGTGCAACCGCCGAAAGGCAAGTCGTAGTCGTTGGTGGCGCCACAGTTGTCGACAATGAAAGAGGAGCCGAAGACCAGTTCCAGAGCACCCTCGCAGGTGTTGTTCTCGGGGGTGGGGCAAGGCAGATCCTCACGGGCGGTCAGGGTGTAGGTTCCTTCGTGGGTCGCGCTGTAGCCGATGACCTCGATGAAGTAGGTGCCGTCAGCGGGGAATTCGAAGGTGAAGGCGCTGTACAGGCCCTGGCCGCCGTCATCGTTGTAGGCCAGTTCGGTGGTCCCGTCGACATCGTACAGGTACATCCGGGTGTCGTTGACATCGCCGGGGTGGGTCTCAAAGTTGACGACCAGACCGGCGGTGGCTTCGAAGGAGAAGAAATCCAGGTCGCCGCCGACGTTGATGGCCGCGGACATGTCATCGTCCAGGACCAGGGGGGTAGCGGTCATGTAGTCATCGTTGGGCTCGACTTCAGCCGCGCGGCCGTTGGGCGTGTACGGCGTCACGGGTTTTTCAAGGGCGGGTTTCTCAGCCATGGCCAGGCCGGCCACAAGCATCACGGCCATCAGGGCGATCACAAGCTTTTTCATGTTTTTCCTCCAGAGGATTTTGTTGTTCTTGGTAAGATAGGCAAAAGTTTGCCTAGGGATACTTTATGGTTTTTTTGACACTTGTCAACGAAAATACAGTTTTTATTAAAAATTTACGTCCCGACAAATAATTCCACAAATCATTTTATCTCATTGGATTGGATTGGTTCGGTTTGACGTGGCTGAAAAAACTAAGGCCGCTCCAAAGGAAGCGGCCCTAGTCAAACCCGATAGCCGGGAGCGGATACCGGAATTACCGGTACATGCTCTTCAGGCTGTCGAAGGTGGTCTGCTGGGTGGCCACGACACCGCCAACCGTGACTTCCCAGTCATCTGAGATACCAGAGCTAGTATAGGCATCCAGAATCAGATAGTAGCGGCCGGGGGCATCGGCAGCGTCGAAGACCAGAGTCTCGACACCATTGATGCTGTCATCATCCGCGCCGGCGACACAGCTGTTCGCGACGTCGGTGCAGTCGGTCACCAGGTACAGAGCGTTGTCGTAGCTGGTGCTGGCGGTCACGGTCAGCTCCTGGTTCTCGACCAGGTCCACGTAGTACACCAAGTCCAGACCGTGGGCGGGCCAGCCGGTGCAACTGCTGAAGGGCAAATCGTAGTCGTTGGTGGCGCCACAGTTGTTCACGGTGAAGGTGGTACCCATGGGCAACTCGAGAGCACCCTCGCAGGTGTTGTTCTCGGGAACGGGACAGGGGTCATCGGCCATGGCCAGTCCAGCGACGAGCATCACGGCGGTCAGAGCGATCACAAGCTTCTTCATAATTTCCTCCACAGGGTTGTGGTTGTGGTTGCTGAATTTTGACAAACAAGCAAAAAGTTTGTCTTAGGATACTTTAATATACATTTGAGAATACTTGTCAACAAATATTTTTTGCCTCGGCAAAACCAGGTCCAGACCGATGACCTTGACGAAATCCACATCGCCGCTGACGCCGATGGCAACAGACATGCCATCAGCCCGCCACCTCTATTGATATCTCAACGATTTTGCCTATAATCAAGAAATATTGAGGCCGCCGTTGGAAAATTTGATCTCCAGGGCACATCTCTTTCCCGGCCCCTCATGAGTCAACCGGAATCCTCCCCCAACCTCAGAGGTCGCCCATGAAGCGGAAAACAATCCTCCTGGCTTTTTTCATCGCCCTGCCCCTCCTGATCGAGACCGCCGTGCCCTATGACACCCTGGCGTCGGAAACGCCTCGACAACTCTTCTTCTTGCATCACAGCACCGGCCGCAACCTGTTGGCGCAAGGCAACGCCCGCCAGCACCTGAGCGATCTGAACGCCGCCCAGGGGACCGACCTGGTGCTCTGGGATCACGACTATAACGAAACCGGTCTTTCCGATCCCGAAGGCAACCTCGTCGGCTATAGCTATTCCATCCCCGACGACAACACCGACCCCGACGGCCTGCATCTGCTTTGGACCACGGACAACGTGGCGCGTGATTCCATCCTATCCCGTTACGATGTCATCGCTTTCAAATCCTGTTTTCCCGTTTCCAACATCGCCAGCGAAGCGGATCTGGAGCAGTACAAGACCTGGTATCTGGAAATGCGCGACGTCTTCGACACGCTGCCGGACAAGATTTTCGTCATCATGTCCCCGCCGCCGCTGCACCGCTTGTCCACCAACCCGGAACGCGCCGACCGGGCGCGCCGCTTTGCCTCCTGGATGACCGGCCCCGAGTACCTGGACGGCCACCCCAACCTGGTGGGTTTCGATTTCTTCGATCTGCTGGCCAGCCCGGATGATGGAAGCAACACCAGAAACACGCTGCGTTATGAGTACGAGATTTCCCACGACAGCCGCGATTCGCACCCCAACACCCTGGCCAACCAGGTCATCGCGCCGATCTTTGTGGAGGCACTGGCCAGGGCCGCGCGGCCTGCCACCACGGGGGTTTGGCAGCAACCGGTGTGGGCCTCTGCGCCGGCCAACCATCCCAATCCCTTCAACCCCACAACCGTCATCAGCTTCGAGTTGGAGCAAGAACGCATGGTGGAGCTGAATGTTGCCGATGTGCGGGGCCATGTGGTGCGCCACCTCTTCCGCGGTACCATGGCCGCCGGCCCCCAGCAATGCTCATGGAATGGCTGCGATGATTCCGGGCGCGCGCTTGGCAGCGGCACCTACTTCTACCAACTGCAAAGTGGGGGACAGATGGCCGCCGGCAAGATGATTCTCGTCCGCTGACGCGACCCCGAAGGCCCGCCCTCTGCCGTTCCGACGAAGAGGGCAGGCCTCGAAATCATCGAAAAAATATTTTCATTTGAGCAAGAAAAAAGTTGACCCTTATCAAAAAGAGCTTACCGTTCCCCGCTTGAAAGCCGACCGCCCACGGCACGCGACAGTTTTCCGTGGAAATAACATGTTGACAAACATGGACGGTTCTGTGGAAAATGCGGGCAGGCACAGGTAGTGGTGAGACGACCTGTCGTGTCAACCACTCCTCCATCCACCCGGTAGCTGGGTTCCTCGACGTAACGTAGGGGCTTCGTCAGATCGGGAAAAGAGCGGATGCAGGCTGACGTAGAAAAAGTTGAAAACTCCGTAGACCCTCGACATCGTTTTGATGATCACAAGAGGGCCAGGCGGTGTTTTCTGCGTATGAGTCAGGTCGAAAGCATCAGTGGAGGACACCACGACCTGAACTCACGGAAAAGAGATGCCATCACTGACGTGGCAAACGAATTGTCACTAGGGACATGGGGTCCCGTGTGACAAGAAATTTCGAGGCCCCGCGGGGCTCTCGAAAATTCCGGAGTCCAAGATTCCGGAAACACCCCAGTGGATTTCAAGGAGGTCCAACATTGTTTACCAAGAGAATGACTGCTCTGATGGTCCTGGTGGCCATGCTGGTCGCCGGCGCTGCCTTTGCCGGTGACATGAATTACACCATCTACGGAAAAATGCACACCTCGGTCAACTACCTGAGCAACGGTGATGACGGTCAGCTGGGCCTGACCAGCAACACCAGCCGCTTCGGTATCCGGGGCAGCACCCACATGTACAACAACACGGACATGATCTGGCAGTTCGAGAACCACCTCAACATCGCCCAGAAGGACGTCACCACTCTGGCGACGCGCAACAGCTTCATCGGCATGAGTGGCGAGTGGGGTACGGCCCTGTTCGGTATCCATGACACCCCCTTCCTGACGGTCGGTCGTAAGGCCACCTTCTTCTACGACTCCATTGGTGATTTCCGGAACACCACCATGGGTTGGGACAAGCGTCTGCAGGATGTGGCCGTCTATCTCAGCCCCGACTTCGACGGCTTCAGCTTCGTGGGCGCCTACATGTTCGACCAGGCTGAGATGGGTGCTGAAGAAGCCGCCACCGCGGTCAGCGCCTCCGCTCAGTACCAGACCGACGCCCTGTACCTGGCCGGTGCCGTCGAGAACTGGAGCAAGGGTGTGACGGGGATGATTGCCGATCCTACTGATCCCAATGCCCAGATCCAGGGTGAGTCCCAGACGGGTCTGCGTTTCGTGGCCAAGTACGACTTCGGTCAGTTCGCGATGGCCGGTCTGTTCCAGACCATCAGCAACCACATGGGTTATGATGGCGTGTCCGCCCAGACCCTGGGCCTGGAAGCCAAGTACAAGATGACCGCCGACTACTGCGTCAAGGGCAGCTTCTACATGGCCGACCCCAACACCGACGCCGACGACAACGAGTTCAAGCAGCTGGCGCTGGGCGTGGACCGCAAGACGGGCGAGAACAGCATGGTCTACATGCAGTACGCCACCGTTATGAACGGCGATGCCTCTCAAAAAGGTCTGTGCAAGACCCCGAACGGCTTTGGTGGCAACGTGGAGCCCCATGATGTTGGCGAGAGCCCCATGGGCATCTCCGTCGGCTGGGTGACCACCTGGAAGTAACTCGAGTTTCCTGTCAATAAGGAACACTCCTTGGAGAACCCCGGGCTTCGGCCTGGGGTTCTCCATTTTGGTTGTGCCGCGGAAAATGTTAGTCGCACTCTTCTTGCCCTGCCCGGGGCATGGAGATTTTCGGAAACGCCTTCCAGCCACCCCACTGCCCAAGGCCTA
>PDWI01010650.1_pt1 | contig 13012 bp, 11 predicted proteins | sample 1430891 | NCBI WGS metagenome assembly PDWI01 (sample SAMN01162508, study PRJNA174530) | Oral metagenome, whole genome shotgun sequencing project. | biome: Marine environment; feature: Marine mammal; material: Swab sample of the gingival sulcus; isolation source: swab sample of gingival sulcus... | reverse complement strand
ATTGATGAACAAGACTATAATCTTTCTAAAAGTTCGGAAATAGCGATGAAATTGTTTGTTAAATTTAAAAATATAGAAAAAGAATCTGAAGAGTGAAAGATATTCCTTACTAATTTAGAAAATACAATAATGTTAGCAATGACAGAAATTATTGATAACATTGGAAATCACTCTTGAGCAGATTTGAGTCAAAATGCAAGTATGTATATGTTGCAACATTATCCTTCCACAAACATTACGCGTTTAGCAGTGATAGATAACGGAATTGGTATTATCAACTCGTTAAAAAACTCTTCACATTATAGTGAAGACAAAACAGATGAAGATTACTTAAAGCTAGCATTACAAAAGGGGATAACTAACGGGAAATGAATGGGAAACTGATTATTTATGGTATCTGAACTTGTAAAAGAAACTAATTCTAAACTAGAAATATGTACAGGAAAATATTTATACACCCAAATTTGACAAGAAAAAACTTTTGAGTATACTTGAATTGAATTTCCATGAACACTTATCAATATTGAATTTAATATGGAAAATATTGGTATCCAAAAAAGAGAATGGTTACAAGCGATGAAACATGTGAATATTGAACCGGATGATATGGATTATTACGAGAATATATTTGAATAAGAAATTTAGATTCTAACAGAAAAAAGACAATGAAAATATTTAATATGAAAAAATGGGGAACAGTATTATCGTCGAACGGGAGTAAAAGTTATTAACTCTTCATTTGCTGATGAACTATTTGGAAAAATGAATGAAGCAAATATTAGAGGGTTTAAGATTAGAAATATAGAGAATAATTTTATGAAAAGAGTGATTATTTTTGTTATGGAAGGAAGAAAAACTGTTGTGTAGTATATTTGAATCACTAATTTTAGTTATTTTTCTGTATCAAACCCCTCTGTATCTACAAATCCCCCTGTCCCTCATTGATAAAGGGAGAGGTAGAGAGGGATTTGAAACAACAAAGGGAGAGGGGTCGGGATGGATTTGCTACAAAGGGGTTAGGGGGAGATTTGATTGCGAAGCAAAAATAAGGGGGATTTTTTTGTAATGAATAATTTTTCAAAACCTGATATAAATTCTTGCAATTTATAAAATAAAAAGTATACTTGTATATAAGAATATTTTTATATATTTTATACTTGTTGTGATGTTTAAGCAAGAAATATTAAATAATCAAAATCTTATCAAAAATCTTACATTAAAGAAAAGAGATTATGAGTTTTATTACGATGTATTGAAATTGAATAAGATTGTTAGCTTTGTATGACCGAGAAGAGTAGGGAAAACGTTTCTTATGTTTCAGTTTGTGAAAGAATTAATAGATTGTTGAGAAATATCCTTAGAACAAGTTGTTTTTATTGATTTCTCACTGTATGCAAGAAAAGAGTTATCATATCAGGATTTATTACTTAAGTTCAAAGAATTATATCCTGATAAAGAACCATTTTTTGTTTTTGACGAAATTCAGGATATTACTAATTTTAAGGAATTTGTGTTAGGTTTCTATACTCTTTGATACAAGATATTTTTGAGTGGAAGTAATTCTACGTTACTTTCGTCAGAACTTTCTACAAATTTTAGATGAAGAGTTTTTGAGTACCAAGTTTTACCTCTTTCGTTCAGAGAAGTATTATCGTTTAAGGATATTGAATTCACTTCACACTATTCAACCATAGACTTGGCTCAGATATATAATATTTTCAAACAAGTGTTAAATTTTGGGAGTTTCCCTGAGATTGTTTTATCAGAGAATGAATTATTTAAAATAGACAATCTTAAAACCTACCTTGATGTTATGATATATAAAGATTTATTAGAAAGATATAAAATAGAGAATGAAGTTTCTATGAAATTTTTATTAAAATCACTTACGCTTTGAAATACAAAAAACCTCAATATTACTAAAATATATAATACTCTTAAATCTCAGAATATAAAAATATGAAAATCAACACTTTTTGATTATTACGAGTATATCAAGAATATTTTTTATGTGTATGAGCTTGAAAATTTCTATAATGCAAAAGCTACAAAGAAAACTTTTTTGTTTAATACGTGATTTAATCGTCTATTTTCTCATACAACAAACTTTTGACAGTCATTTGAAAATATGATATTTCTAGAACTATTAAGAAGATATAAACAAGTATTTTTTAAGAAAAATTGATGAGAGATAGATTTCTTTATTCCCGAAATAGAAACTAATATCCAAGTATGTTATGAACTTAATGATGAAAATTATGAAAGAGAAACAAAAATATTTAAAAAAGAAATGCTATCTCCTAACGGGAGGAATATTTTAATATATTTTGAAAATAAAACAACAGTTATAAATAATACAAATAACAACACTTTTGAGTTAATAGATTTTATGAGTTTTATTCAAAAGTATCTTGCTCCATCATAAAATTTTCTTGTAAAGAGAAGAGGATATGAAAAAAAATAGAGCAAGGGTTAACGAAGGGTTAAGGAATTTGTCTGTTGAGTAAGAAATCTATAATGTTTTGATGTATGATCCCTTGTGAAGTATATCATTGAGTTGTATCACTTGAAATAACCATTTTAGGGTGATTATCTTGGATTTGTTCTAGGTTTCAAAACTCTCTTTGAATTACTTGGTCTGATGAAAGTAAGTAGGCTACTTGTATGTATATTTTTTGATTTCTTCTTTCTGCAATAAAATCTATTTCTTTGTTTCATAACACTCAGACATATACTTTCCATCAGTGTATTAACAGATGTTGAAGTACGAGAAATTCAAAAATTTTTTCTCTTTCAGAAAAGTGATCGTATCCTACAATAGCATTTCTGATTCCAGTGTCTAGGGGATAGATTTTGCTATTAATTTCAAAGATTTTTTTCCCTTTGATATCATATCTTTCAATTTCATTAAATAGGAAAGCATCTTGAGAATAGTTCAAATAGTTGATGATAGTATCAACTGCAACGTTAATTTTTTGAGATTGAAAATATTTACTGATATTTTGTGCGGTAAATAATCATCATAATTCTTTGAAGAGATAACGATGGATATTTCTTAATAATTTTACATTTCTGATGTTAAAAAACTCAACAATATCTTTTGTGAAGACGGTATTGTATACTCATTTTAGATATTCAATTTTAAGATCATTATTGCTTATATATGGAATTTGAGGAAGTCCTCAATAGTGGATATATTCTTGAAAATACTTTTCATATTCTTTATCACTTATGCTATTTTTTGTTTTTCAATTTGTCTTATGAGACGAAAACATGATAAATTCTTGAAAACTTAATGGGTATATCCTTTTTTCAATATATCTTCCTGAGAGGAGGGTTGTATATTTGGAAGATAATAATTTGGAATTTGATCCAGTTATGAAAATTATCGCATGTGGAAACTTGCTTTGTATTGAGTTTACAAATTTTTCAAATCCATCTACTTCTTGTATTTCGTCTAGACCTATAAAAAATGTTTTTTTTGTATCTATTCAGCTTGTCTGAAATAAATTTTCAATATCAGTATATTCTCTTATTTCATCAAAATCATTCCATTCTTTGTTGATATAAAATATTTGTTTTTTTGAGATTTTTTTTGTATTTATGAGATATTTTATGATGCTATATAGATAGTAACTTTTCCCAGATCTTCTTGATCCAATAATAATTTTTATTAAATTATTTTCCAAAAAACTTTCTATATTTTCAAAATATATTGGTCTTATGATGCTTTCTTCTATTTTTTTTGTTAATATATTGTGTATATTATTTTTATCTTTCATATTCTATAATTTATGAAATAAATATTTTTTTGTAGAGTATAATCGATAAAAAAATAAAATCAAGGGAAAATCTCCTTATTTGTAAAATTTTCTTGCAAAGAGAAGAGGATTGTATGCGTTATTTTCTTATTAAAATTTTGTAGTTAATCTTTATTTATTTTTTTGAGAATATCTTCTTTTGATAATCTTCCAGGTCTAACGATAACTATTTCATTGTTTTCTACTTTGAGGACAGTGGAAGGGATATCTGATTTACATGTTCATCCATCAATAATGAGTGGAATAGCTTCTCAAAATTTTTGGTCGATAGCTTCTGCTGATATAATGTTTTTTTCTCAACTGATATTTGCACTTGTTGCTACAATAGGGGTATCAAGTGTTGCAAGAATATTTTGTATGATAGGATTATTAGGGATTCTTGCCCCGATATATGGACTTCCAAAAAGAATATTTTCATCAAGTTTTTTTTCTTTTTCTAAAAGGAGTGTGATTTCTCCTGGCATACATCTTTTTAAGATTTTAAGTTCTAAGATAGTATTAATTTTTCAATAGTCTTTTACCATATTTTTGTATGGAAAGAGAAGTTGTAGAGGTTTATTCTCTCTTTTTTTTAATTCTGATATTTTTTTTATCGCTTCAGGTTTGTCTAAAAGACATCCTATTCCATATACGGTTTCTGTTGGAAATGAAATAATCTCTCCTGATTTGAGTGTTTTTATGATATTTGGAAGAGTTTTTGTAGAATATTTTATTATCATTATTATTTTAATTTTTTAAAATAAAAAAAATACTTAAAAAAGTATGATATTTACATGGTAGGATTTTTCTTTTCTGTTGCAAGAGATTTTTTTATAATTTTTTTGTGTTTTTTATTATTTTTCACTTGAAGTTTGTCGTGATTTTCGTATTATGATGTTTGTTTGGATATTGTAGTAGCTCAATTTTGGGCAGGAAAGTCCTGACACCATAACAAGATTATCATCTAATGGATGCTGGAAACTTCTTTGAAGTCAAATGAAAGTGCCACAGAGATTAGACTAGATCCACTTTGTGGATTAAAAGGTGAAACATTATGATGTGAAGATATAGTTCTTTGCTACATATACTTAGTATACTTGATAAGTATACAAGGGGTAAACCATAGTTGGTGCAAGCTTACTCCGCGTAATGCGGGGGTAGTGCAAAATTATCGCTATAAGCGGTGTTAGATATATGCTACTTAATACATAATCAGGCTTATTATCCAAATATAAATATTTATAGAATAGGGTATTAGCTCAGTTGGTAGAGCAGCGGTCTCCAAAGCCGCGTGTCGGGAGTTCAAGTCTCTCATACCCTGAATTTATGGCACTGTGCCAGAGTGGTCTATTGGACAGGTCTGCAAAACCTCGGTTCATGGGTTCGAATCCCATCAGTGCCTTAGTTATTATAGTTAGTAATTGAGGATTAGGAAATATAGGTATCTGCCGCGATGGCTCAGTTGGTAGAGCGCACCCATGGTAAGGGTGAGGTCACGGGTTCGATCCCCGTTCGTGGCTAAGCTTAATCCGTTTGGTATGTATCTAAGTCAGGAGAACGTTCATTCGGATATACCGTTTAGTATGGATATTCATCTAAGTACTAATTATTATCAATGACAACAAAGGAAAATAATCAATGAAAGAAATCTACTATTCTCAAAGGTAGAGCGAAAGGAATTTGAATCAACTCTGTGAAAGATTCTTCTTGAAAAATAGAAAATCAGTTGATGTGAAATGATTTTGAAACAATATCATTAGAATTTCCAAAAAAATTAGTACCTGAAGATTGGTGAATATCTGATAAAAAAATACTGAACTTAGAGGTTGAAATCATTTGAGAGGTTAATGAAGATATAACTTGAGAAAAGCTAATAAACTATATAAAAACAATAGAAGAATAACACAAAATCTATTGTTTTTTTAAATAGTATAGTATTGTATGTATTAAAACAATAGAAGAATAATACAAAATCTATTGTTTTTTTAAATAGTATAGTATTGTATGTATTAAAACAATAAGCATATATAATATTATAATAGAAAAAAGAAAAACATTGTTTTTCTACATAATACTACTATACTCAATATCATAACATCTTTTTAAATTAGGTATAAAGCTATGATACAAAATCTACATAATCAAATTATTTTTTTGATACATACTTTATCCACGCATATAAATTCTATCAATAGGTTTTGATACACTGACATAAATAGAGACTTTCAAAATCTATATTGTGAATTAGCGAAAGAACTATGGGGATGGAATTTGGTAAACTTAGATTTAGAAAACAATAAAGGTAATTTTTCTGATATTGATTTATCTGATTTAAAAAAAAATATATATGTACAAGTAACATCAGACACATCTTCTACAAAGATAAAAAAAACATTAGAGGCTAGTAAAGGTAAATACAAAGAAATATCTATATGGTTTATTGGAAAAAGAAAAACATATAATAAAACAACGTTTAACAAATATATTGGTTTTGATATTAAAAATAATATAATAGACGATATTACTCTCACTAATGAGATATTTAAGATAAATGATATACAAAAGTTACTGAGAATTTATGATATATTTAACAAGTATAAACCGAATATTAATGACAACAAACATACAACAGATGACTTTAGAGAATGATTAATCTATATTAAAAAAAAACTATGAATTAAGAATATTGATATAAAAAAGCAACTTATTCCAAATAAAGAAAGAACTATAAATAAGTTATTTATGTTTGAAAAGGATCTGTTAAATAATATGAGTGAAGAAAACTATAAAAATTCTCTTATTTATAACCAACCATTATTAAAATTATTAGAAGATGATGAACATAGATCTTTGTATAATAATATTTGTACTACAATCAAGAACAAGTTAGGAGGTGAATCTATTGCCAATATATTTAATAGATTAATTCTACCTATAAATTCTTATGAAGAAAATAGACTTAGAAACTCAATCATTATTTTATTAGAAAATATGTATTTTAATTGTGATATATGAAACAATCCTGATGATTATACCGGATAAATACGAAAACCTCAATGAAAGTATTATTGTAATAAGTATGAACATTTTTAATAATATTAAAAAAAAGAAAGTTTTGTCTTATCATGATTTATCTAGTTGTCTTAAAAACAAGGAATGAAAACCAGTAAATCATACAAATTTTATCTGTGCTTTATTATTACTATATGCATTTAATAAAATAGAATATATTGTAGAAAAAGATATTTTTAAATTAAAAAATTCTCTAGATGAAATTAAGTAAATTATATTCTGACAATGAAAAATTTAAACCTATAAAATTTAATTCAGGTCTAAACATCATATTTTGAAATATCAATCAAAACAAAAAATGACATGAAAATGGATTATGAAAATCAACGCTTATAGAGTTGATAGATTTTATGTTAATTAAAAAGAAAAGTGCTTCTAATTTTTGTAAGAAACTTGCGGATGTAATAGACTGGAATTTTTTTCTTGAAATAGAATTACCTGATCATAAATACTTAACTATTAAAAGAAATGTATGTGACACAAAAGTTTGTATAGCAACTCATACTACTTGAAATAAAAACTTAATTAAAAAAAACAATCGAGAATACTCAAACATATGAGAGGACTCAGCTATTGATATAATTAATAAATATTTATCTTTTGATGTATTACCAACATATACATATAGAAAATTCATAAACTATGTTCTTAGAACCCAGAATGATTATAATAACATTTTTAAGATGAATCAATCATCTAAAGATAGAGACTGGAAACCATATCTTTTTTGATTATTATGATTTAATGAAAATATACTAATTAGGAAATACAGCCTTGATGATCTTATATCAAATATCTCTAATCATATAGAATATATTAAAACATCTCTATCAAATTGAGATGAATGAGAAAAAAGATGACTCAAATTATCTTTAGAAGAAAAGAAAAAAGAATTAGAAAAAGAATTAGATAGTACTCCTTTTTCAACTTATACAATTGATGAAACAGATATAGAACAATTAGTAAATGATATTGAAAAAAATATTAATATTATAAATAATATACAATATCAACTAACAAGAGAACTGCATCTAATCAATGAATCTTTAGATAGTAAGGAGAACACATATAATAAAGAAAAAGTCAAAGAATTCCTTTTTGAATTAAATAATTTTTTTAAACAAAATCAAACTATAGTTAACTGAATAGATCAAGTGTTTTTATTTCAAAGAAAGTTAACAAAAGAAAGAAATAAGTATTTAAGAAAAAGAAGAAAAGAAATATTAACTAAACTTGATGAATTAAAAATAGCACATCAAAAGTTAGATGCAGAAAAAGAAAAAAATCTAAAAAAAATAAAAGAACAAAATATGTTTTATACATACTCTAGAAAAGCACATACAATTATTGATATATCAGAAAAAATAAACTCCCTTGATAAAGAACTTATTGAATATAAAAAAATACAAGACAGAACAGAGGAAATAACAAAATTAAAAGAAGAGCAAAATAAAATCAATGATTCTCTTATTCGTGAAGCTCAAACAAATCCGGATTACTTTAAAAAGATAAAGAAAAATATTGAGTATATATATACAGAAACATATGATAAAAAACAAACAACAAATTTAAGTATTTCTATAAACAAACTACATAATCCTGAATTTAAATCAGGAACATATGATGATGAGAATTTCAATGAAACTCAACAAGGTAATTGACATAGCGCTAATAAAATTTTATGTACTTGATTAGTTTTAGGTATTTTAGCAGCGTACCATAATAAAAAATTCTTTAAATTTGCATACCATGATTGAATCCTAGAATCATGGTGAAACACCCCAAAAACAAATTTCTTTAAAATAGCTAAAGAATTTTGTAACAATTATTGAATTCAATATATCATTAGTGTGATAAAAACTGACCTGCCAAATCAAGATATTATAACTAATGAAGATATAGCTATTTCACTTGATAAAAACAATAAGCTTCTTTGATTGGATTTTTAATTATATCACCAAAGAACTGTTTTTCTACTTAATCAATTTCACCAACTCTTGCCAAATTCTAACCATTGCCCAAGTGTCTTGTTCACAATATTCCAATAAATCCTTTCTTGCTTGAATAAGTTCATCTCCAGTAAGTGTACCTGTTGCTATTCTGTAAATAACCTCCGTAGCAATTCAACCGTTGGGTATATTTAGTCAATCGTAAGAAAGTTCTGTTAAGACAGGAAGCAATTTTTTTATACTTGCAGAACCTAAGCAACTTCTATCAAAGAAATGTCATTCACTAAACACCTCCATCAAGTCAAAAGTTCTTTCATTTACAGAAGCAAGAAACTCTTTATATTCAGGGTAAAGTTCCCCCATTTCTTCATTCCTTGTATTTTCAAAACCTTTGAACCATACAATAAAGGTTCATTGTTTCCCTCATTCTAAATCTTGATAAAGTTGATCTACTATTGCTTTGTTATCATCAATTTTTCATTCTATCAATGCTTCTTTGTGAGTAATAGTTCAATCTTTATCTATTTTATGCAAAGAGTATTGTACAGGCACTTGGCTTCGTGGTCTACTTCCTCTAAATAAAGGGATTGGGCTTGTTATTGTTTCATAGTCATAAAAATACAAAGGATACTCTAATTGTGATAATTTTTGCTCTACTCATTTTTTATCAATTATTCTTTCAGCCTTTTGGTATTTCTCAACATATAAAGATGATTTACTTTCTTCCCCCTTAGCTGATAACAATAATTGTTTCTCAGTATTTCATAACCCCATTATATCAGTCTTTCAGAGTTCGTATAAAGTCTTTTTCTTTTTTCACATTCACGGAATATACCAAATACTTCATTTAGGAGCTGGTTCTCCAAAATAGATAAGATGGTCTTCTCAGTTGTAAGGGTATGTTTTTTCAAAGTCTTCTCTTTCTTGTGGTAAAGTTGTCATCATTTCTGAAAGGATTTTCTCTACTTGTTCATCACTCCAAAGTTCTTGGTCTACTTGTTCTTTTTTTATCAGTTGTTCTACTTGTAATTCTGAAGCTCTGACATATTCTTTATTGAGATAGCAGAGATAACACTTTCAAGAAAATTTATCTCAAAGCACTTTTTTCAAAATATAATTTTGATAACTCAAATCAGCGAGTAAAGTATCTTTGATAGATTTTGCTTTAGTTGGTTTTCTGATAGTGTTTTTTGCTTTTACTTCCCATACATCATATTTTCAATTATTGTAGACTAAGAAATCAGCCCTCATTTTACAGTTGTTATATTGAAATCGTGGTTGATAAAGTGCTGGGGTATCTTGATTGATAAGTTCCTTTGTTGTTTTAAAAGCAGAAGCAAGGCTTCAACCTCCCTTGTATTCAATATCTTGTACATCATCTAACAGCATTCTTACACAGTTTTCAACTTCTTGTCCTGTGGTATCTCAATCAACAGCTCAATACAAAGCTTCTTGAATATTTTGATGTGCTGTTTTATTGTGAATATGAAACCAAGCAAGTTTTGGATTTGTGGTAAATTCAACAAAAAGACTTTTTGTAATATTCATGAGTATTAGTTGAGTATAAAAGCTATTCAAATTACAAAGCAGAAATAATATGTTCAATAAGTTCTTCGTATGCTTCATATTTGAGGGTATAGTTTACTATTTTTGTAGTATTAAAATCAACCTTGAATACTTTGAGATAAAATGCCATTCTTTTCTCTGTATCAATTTTTGAATTTTTATGTAAAGTAATTTCTCAGTTTTTACCCCAAATATTTACAAGGAAGTTGTCTTTTTTGTCATCATAAATACGAACCGTTGGGTATTTTCATTGCCAATATTCCACAATGAAACCTTTCTGTTTGAAAGCTGAAACCAATGTTTGAACATTAGTCTTTATAGCAAGATTTGTATTCAATTCTAAGCTATCAAAAAAATCTACTTCGTTTGAAGATTTACTAGAAAAAGAAGCAGATGTTTTTGTTGTTTTGACCACTTCCCCTCCATAAGCTTTTGGAATGATAAATTCATCATTTTCATAACGGTAGTACCTCATATCTACGAGATAAAATGAGAATTTACTTGATTGATTTATAAAGTAGATTTCATCTAATATTCTTTTTTCTACGGTATCAGTTACTGCAACGAATTGATACACCCCTTGTTTAATATTATTTTTGAAGTTTTCTATTACTGTGTCAGCAAACTCTTCTGTTATTCAAAAATTCTTTATATTCGGTTCGCAAAGCTACACCATAATCAAGCATTTGAGCAATAATATTTCTTCTATCAGGGTTTCTCATCAATTTTGTTTCTATGATGTAGATATTACCTGCTTCATCAATTCACAGACCATCTAAACGACCGTATTCAGTAGATAATTCACGAATAAGTACTACAATCTTTTTATTCCCTGTCAATTCTTCAACAGGTAAAAGCTGAGGGTTCTCGTAAATATACCTCTGCATTTGGTCTTCTTTGTCATAGGTAGTTTCAGGTACTTCATTCAAGTTTTCATCTTTTTTAATAAAGAACATTGTATTTATTTTTTATAAATTAAAAGCATTAGTTTAGATATAAAGATATATTCTGAATAAGAGTGTTTGCGAAATCTTGATCTTGTATTTGAAAACATTCAGGTCTAGCCTTTGCTGTATCTCTTTGAATAGTAATACCATCTGTATAAGGTTGAATTGAAATAATTTTAGAAAAAGGTATTTTAAATCATTTTGTACTGCTAGAAAAAATTAAATGTTTCTGAGTAATAATTAGAGAACCTATACCTGACTCTTCTCGTTCCATACTTTTTATAGCTTCTCATTTTAATGCTGATGTTCTATAAGAAACTCACTTTGCTATTCTCACACTAATTCAAGAACTAGCTCAAACATAATTTGTTTTACTTTTTAGTTCTAAATAAGAAACATTATCAAAAGCATAAATTATTTTCTCTCATTTTGATAGATTTAAAATTGGTCATCATTTCACCGTACATTCAGGAATATTACCCTCTATAATATTTCTCATTAAAACAGCTCTTTGAAAAACAATGACATCTTTATTATTTTTTAGCTCATTTTCTTTTATTTCTAAATCATCAAATAATTTTTCTATTCTTTCTTCATCTTCTTTACTAATTACCCAATCTGTAATACTATTAGTAAGTTCTTGATGAATATGTTTGAATTTACTTTTAAGTTCTCTTCCCTCTTTTGTAAAATTACTTGTAAAATCTGTTGAATTAATACTTATTTCATCTTTAAATAAAAGTTTTATTCCATCGATTATACCTAATATAAATGGAACATAAGTTCGAAAGAACAATAGATATAAAAATCAACTTTTCTTTTCTCATAGGTAAAATTTATGAGCCCCAAATCCTCACAAGAAAAATGCTAATAAAACCGCAGTAATTTTTGATTTATTCATAATATTTTTTTACAAAATAAAAAGACGGCTAATCTTTATTAGTCGCCAAACTATAGTACTTTAACACCAAAAAACGATGAAAAAGCTAAAAACTAGCCGTCTTCTTTCATTTTTTAGTGTTGAAGTATTTCTATACGAAATAAATACACTAGTACTATAATTTGGCAATGTAAAATATACTAATGTTTTTATTAAAAACAACAGATAATTTTATAAGTAAAATATTGTTTCTAGGGTAAAAATAGAAAATCAGTATAAATACAGTATATAACTACTATACATAATAGATTACAAGTAATACTTATAGCATAGGGAAAAAGGAAAAATAGGGAAAAAGAAAAAAACGATAAAATAGAGAAAAGATAGTTTATAACTAGATTATTCAAAGAATAGTATTATAAAATAATAAGAAAATATTGATTTAACCCACCTCTCGCAAAACTAGGTATAAAGAGTAAAGTTGAAACAATAAGTGTCAAAAGTGAAAGGAAACACTAGTTCTTGTTGTTCTGTGATAGAGGTTAAAAACAAAACCCATTTACAAAGAAACAAGAAAAAACACGGTACTTTCTATTGACAAAAGATTAGTTCAAAAGTATGATTTCAATACTTTTATTTTTCTTAAATTTATAAAATTATGACTACATTATTTAATTTATGAAGTTCTACAAAATGAGAGATGATAAAAATCAATGCAACTAATCTGAGAAGTGATGGAGTTTCTCATATTATCAAATGTTGGAGACTTGGAAAAGCAGAACAAGCTGTGGCAATGGT